>Ga0335072_10000051_pt1 | contig 236603 bp, 197 predicted proteins | sample Lox_Sample_21_FD_206725 | JGI IMG/M metagenome (GOLD analysis project Ga0335072, IMG submission 206725) | Soil microbial communities from Loxahatchee National Wildlife Refuge, Florida, United States - Lox_Sample_2.1 | ecosystem: Environmental > Terrestrial > Soil > Wetlands | place: USA... | reverse complement strand
CGTATCACGATATCTTTTCCGCCTTGCGAAACTCAATCTAGATGGATCTTTGGCTTCCGAGAGCATTGAAACTTTTGATTCGCGTGACGTTGACCCCGGGGTGCAGCTTAGAGAATCAGCGCTCCAGATTGACTCCACCTTTCCGGCTACAGCAAAGCTTGTCAAAATTCAGAGGCGCTGTGTGTTTCTTCACAGTCAAGCAACTACGGACGCATGACTCCTAGGGGTCGTCTGAAGCCAACAGACCTTGTCGGCGAGCAGCGAGCCTGGTCTTGCCTTGTACCTTGTCGTCTCATCCAACTGTGAAAAGTTGGAATCAGTGCGTGTACTCTCCGCAGATTACTTCTCAAATCGTGTCGGGGTACCTGAGAGTCGCAAGATGGGGGCGAGATACGGACGAATAAAGGCCCTCTGATGTAATGTGGGTTGATCTTGTGGGCAGCGAGATCAGGAACCTGCGAGGCTGCTGATAATCGGCTTCCAAGCCTCAAATCTCCTAAAAGAAAGGCAAATCCTTCGAACGGAATGATATCTTCACCTCTGCCGAAGCTCTTCGCTTGACCGTTTACCGAGAGTGCAAATTACGAGAAAAGCATAGCAATGCAGGCCAAAGTGAGGTACGGTAAGCCCCTGGTTCGCATCGCAACCTTTCCTCAATCGATACGTTGAAACACGTCGCACTTCACATTCCACCGGGGGGTCTTGCGCCAGTCAATCAAACAAGAAATTTGCATGACGGCAAAGACCTTAGGTCTTCTGCTTTATCGTCTGCGTCCTATGTGCGACGTGCCCTGAGTCCACGACCGTTTGGGCCGCCGACTCATCGCCATCCACTACCCAATACGTTATAGGGATCAATTCCTGCCGCACCCTCTTCCGAAACATCTCTCTTTCCACACTTCACACTCCCTCAACCGCTGTTGTTCCTGTATCCAGCTGCACTCTTTTATTTCTTATCGTCGCCGGCTCGATTGCTTTGTAACCATTCCATTGAGCTAGACTCCTCCGTCATTGTCTGTTCCTATCACTCACTCGCGTTCGACGCCGAAACTCAACTCCGGAGCAGCGATTTACTTGGTCAGGATGAATGCTAAAGTTATAATGGGCCTCAGGGCCGGGCAGGCTTTCTGTACGATTGTTGTGCTTGGAATGACAGCCTATGGTGAGCACCACTCTTCGTTTTCACACGCCATTCATCTTTCAGTTGTATGCGCGGGCTAACATCTTCTTGCAGTCGCCAACTGGTGGACGCACTACTGGCGCGATATGGCGCCCAGCGAGATCAATTTTTTGATCTTCTCCAGCGTTTGGACCGTTCTCACTCTCATCTACGTGACCGTCACGCCGAGGGTGTTCCCGACCGCCGCACCGCAATACGCTCTCATCGCCGTTGATGGTGTCGCCATGACTTTTTGGTTCGCTGGGTTTGTCGCGCTCGCGGTCTTCCTCAGCTCCAGGATCTGCTTTGGCAACGTGTGCAACGTCGCCAGAGCTTCGGCCGCTTTCGCTGCTTTTGACTGGTTCGCACTACTCTTCGATGTCGCCGTGTAGACCGTACCGTAGTGATCTGACTTCTCTCAGGGCTCTCTTCACTGCTACGACTGTCATGTCTGGTCTTGTCCTCTTCCGCAACCGCGGCTCATCACCGAAGCAAATGGCTATGACCTCGAACCCTACCAGTGCGTATAAGCTCCCAATGTAATACTATCACAGAGCGATTGCTTATTGGATCGTAGGCATATGAATTGCCCGCGAACCCAGGCGCGTCGAGTAGAGTAACGTCAGAGTCAAGTTCAATACTACCTAGTTCAACTACCCAGTATAGTTGCTATCACGGCATACACGCCGTAATGTTGTCATTTATGGGCCATGCGCAGAGCGATCGATGATGGTCAATATTTAGCAGTGCGTTTTCGAGGGCATCGATTGTACATTAGGTTAAGAAACGCTTCTTGATGAGTACCATTCTCTCACCGGCCATACAAAAAGCTGTCTCGTCCGTTGATCGAATGGCAGTTCTACAATTCAGTCCGAGGATTCATGTAATCACGAAATACAAAGATGTTGAGCGATCACTTCTAAATATGGCAAGCCGCTCTATTCCTACTTTGTGAAGTCCCGAGGCTCGTAATTCGTTCGTCTGCTAACATACAACGGAGAAGTGATGTGTCAACCTTCTCAAACTCCAACGAGAAATAATTAGGGTGGTAAGACCACAGTTCCAATATAGGCTTCTGCAATACTCAGAAATAAGTGATTTGAGTAATCCATAGCCCAAAGCGAACTTCCCATTTTCCGATTTTCCTTCCGAACTCCCAACTATTGTACAACTTCTCAACTTGGACTCCCCTTTCCACTGCTTTTTCCCGGTCCACCATCTTTCTTGTCATCGCCTTCCGGAGAGCTAGGCCGGCTGATATCATTCAGCTTCCTCAGCCGCTCCTCCGCCGCTTTCCGAATGGCCTCTCTCCTGTCAAGGCCCTGCAACTCCAACCCGCTGTGGCCGGCGCTCCCACCACCGAGAACAAACGAGCCGCCAACCCACCCCCCGACATCAACGTGCGCATCATCGTCCCCGCCGCGCTCCGCATCCTCCGGATTATAAAACTCGTCGTCTGCGACGGCGCGGCCGCCGCGGCTCCAGTCCCCGCGCTCGACCTCGCGCTCAAGGCGGCGCGTCAGGTCCCAAAAATCACGGTCATGCGGGCCAAACACGTTGTGGGCGAGCTCGTGGCACAGCGTCCTGCGCACGCCGCGGTAGTCGCGGAAGCCGTCGTACGCGTCGGTGCGCAGCCGCAGCTCGATGGCCTCGCCGGCGTTGCGGTTCAGTCCCAGCGTGCGCGACGCGTGCGTCGTGTGCGCCGCCGGGTCCATCTCCGTCAGCAGCCCCACGCTGAACTTGTGCGCGCGCATCGCCGCGACGATGCCTGGGTCGTGCGCGAGCCGCTCCAGGTACCGCTGCGCTTTGGCGGCGTCGGGAAGGTGCGGGAGCGGGAGGATCTGGTGGAAGGTGTAGGTGCTCTCTTCTTTTGCGCGCCGCCAGTCGCGCATCTTTGCGGGTGTTGCGGGTTTGATAGGGGAGGGGCGGCGGAGTGCGGTCGCGGCTTTGAGGCGAGAGGAGAGGTCGGAGATTTCGGCGGTTGATGAGCCCATCAGGACTATTTTCTTATTTGTGAGGGAGCTGAGAAGGTGGTCTGTCGCGAAGGGAGGTTTGAGAGTTCCGACTTTCGGCGTGATCATGAACTTTTGGTGGGATGCTGGAATGGCGAGATGCTCGGCGATGTGTGAACTGAGGTCGCTGAGTTTCCAAGACTCTGGCAGACTCACTTCATGAGCCTCGCCATGATGGTGGATGGTCAGTTGGATCTGTGGTTCTTCTGGCGTTTCGTGATGTTCCATATCTTCTGGTTCCAGCTCTTGCTTTTCCATGTCGAGGGACGCTGTTGGTATTGATGAGGGTACTGAAGGCGTATCATCCGATTCCATCTTGCCGGGTATTTGTATGGATATGTCTTTGGAGCTTTGTAGATGAAGAACGAAAAGTCATGATGTTTGTCACACTGTGTTAACGTACTCGCCTTCTGCCTTGTTCGTCCGGACTCGATGGAAAGTTTGTCAGCTTTGTAATGCTCATGTGCTCCCCTGCACCGCAAGGTCCTGACTCGGCCGATACGGTGTTATATCGGCCCCGCATCTCAAATGCTACTTTAATGCTACGACTTTGTGCTACAGCTCCAAAGTTGTATCTAACATATAGATTTTTATTCTTTACCCTTACATCGAGTTCCAATATGAACCTACCGTGAAGGTGATCGGCGATTATTTACTTTTCTCATGGATAGTTGCGACCCTCAGACACGTACGAGGGTTTGATTGATGTCGCAACTTTGCCTAGGAATTCCTCATCTCCTTCACCATCAACTCCAATTTGTATGTCTTCTTATTTGATTGACGTTCGGCAGCATATCCTGCTTACGCCAATACGTACTTTCAGAAGCTGAGAAGTATGTACAATGCCTCAAAGTGGTAAAGTCCTTTGGGCAAGTCTAGAGCGTGAAGCATGGGGTATCCAATGCAACCAATTGGCAAGTTCGGCGTCTCGACCGACCGATAAATGCGAATGCGAACACGAATGATACGCTGAAAAATGCTGAAGCAACATATGCAAAGGCGCCAGAGCAGAGCAGTTGTACAGAACAATCAGATTACCCAAAGGCCATACTGTTGACTTCGGCAGCCATTTCTTCAATCTCCCATCACATCAATGACACCGGTTCTCAAGGACTCTTCTCCGACCGACCATTGCTCGTCTTTGGTAGAGCGTACTGGATCCATTCTCTTCTTTCGGCATCCCACTGATGCCTATTTCCGAGGAGTCAGTCTTTGCGTTTTTGATCTTATTACTCGGCAACGAGAACTTACCCAGCGTACTCTGTCAATGTCAATGCCGTTTCTGTATATTCTTCAACAAGTATCTTGTCGTAGGCGTAAGGTATCTTCGCTGGCATTCCTTCGAAGGTGCTTTCCCGCAACGGGTACAGGTCCTTGATCAGGTAGTGGTGGTAGTTTTTGCACACCCACACTCCCGGATATTTGTCTGGCTCTGTCTCAGAGAGTCCGGTGATATCGATGTACAGGCCGTTCCTGACGTCTATCCACCGAGCATCGATAATGTTCATGCCGTCGCCACGGTCTCGCTCCGTGTAGTAGGGATTCACGTCTAGGAAATAGTCGCGCGAGATGTCGTTTACTGCGTCAACATAGCTATAGGTCGTGGAGTTCAAATTGGCGGCGAGGTAAGTCAAAGTTTTATCCGAAACTTGAGTATCAATGTCCAAGTCCCATGGAAGTTTCTTGCCATTCCACCACCAACCCAACAGCGTACCATGCGCTATCCATGTCTCTAGCCCGTGGTCTCTGAAAAATCGAAGGTACGCGCGGATCATGTGTCGAAGAGCTCCGGATCGCTGATCATACGGCACGATACCGTGGAAATAGCGGCGGTCATAGTGACCATATGTCTCATCGGCCCTGGAGGGATTTATCAGAACGTTGGTCAATGACACAAGATTTCAAGAGAAGCATCATCATACTGTGGTTCTTGGAAGTATTTGAGCGGTTCCGCATCCCTTTGCGTTAAATCCTCTGGGTATCTCTCTCTCCATTGCATTCGCTTGTCTTCCCTTAATTGAACATGCCAAGGCAGTCGGCTTTCTTCGACAGGCGTTGCTGCGACTTGTGTGCCTATCAACGACGTAGTCAAAAGTGCTATACATCGCGACAATTTCATGTCTTCAGAAATGCCGATATGAATGCAATCATTAGAAAGGTCCAAACACAGCGAGGTCTCGTCAAGTTCCTGATATTTTCGATTCGTCTTTGAGGTTCAGAACTTGTTTATCGTGACCTTACAGGAGACTGAGACCAAGGTGTGGCCAGAGGCGGCGGATTGGGTAGGCGCAACAAGATCTTGACCGTGGGTCAGCAACGCGGGAAGTAATGACTTGATTATGATAAGGCAACGAATTAGAGATCATAAGGAAGGCCCAGGGAAATGGTAAAGAGATTATGAGGTATGGGTATGCGCGGTACGCAGCGAGCAACCATAAGAGGATGCGAGAAACAGATAAGAACAGCACAATCAATACGCAGATCCTGGTGGCCGGATCGCCTTAAAGGAGTGACGAGATCTTGGCCCCAAGATTTGGATATCTTGGTTAGGACTCGGCAGTACGGTAGAGTAAGATACGGCAAAGAGCAACTATGTCGTAGCGGCATTAGTTGATTACCACTAGACTAAAATACGGAACTCCATACTAAGTCGTATAGTGTGGTGGTTTATAATTAACAGCATGCGAAGCTTTGACCGGGCAGTATACATCTACGAATCGTCGTCGGTACATGTTCCATCTTAAAGGATCCGAGAGAGCATGCTTTATCAGATGGACCAGTATCACGCTCGTTTACACCACACAGTTCTGTTATCGACCTAGCTATCATACCTGGGACGGAGGCCGTCGAAAGCCAAGCCACTATCTTTTGCTGGATCCACTGATCACCTCCTCCACTAGCAACACGTAGAGAAGGTGGTCGTGTGCTTCGCTGCGGAAGCAATCAAGTAGACTTCCGTATCGCCGCGCAAGTTGGACCGCAATAGCATTCTCGACAAGCAACGTTATTTTCAATCATGGTGTTTTCTTTCAAACCTGCCAAGAAGATCATCCAACCTTACGAATTCGCCAACTCGGGCCACTGCGTCGACATTCTTGACGCGCGGCCTAATAAATTAGCGACGACCGTCGAGCCACAAACTCGCGTTGCGACAAAAACTTCCCAGTCAAGCTCCCGCAAATTGTTGATTTCTCCAAGTTCGACGGCTTGACATTACTTGTACTTATGGTTAGTGTCATCCGTCGTTTCACTGAGAACTGCGGGCGACTATGGTTGTTGGATCCAGTCACCTATCCCGGTGGCGGATGTCATCCGAACCGTCTCCCGCCTCAGTGAACTGATAACCATGCTTTTTGGCCGTGACACCCACGGATTACCGGCACGTCATAAACTGTTACTGTACAAACTACCGGGAATCGGCGTGGGGGACGTTTAGAGCGGTCTCCAGCCACCTATCTTAGCCTCTCGATACCGGATTGCATTACATCTGTGGTGCTGTAGCGCCATCAGGGTCTTGTCGGGCAATATCTTTGGGAGCCAGGTTATGTAACGGTCAACGGTAAAGGTGGCCGAAAGGACAACCGGAGGCTCTTTTACGCTTCATTGAGTGCGGAAATTATGTTTCATGGATGAGGTTTACCAATTGATATCACCTCAATTCCCGTGCTTAGCCAACGTGAATCATGAACCTGAAGGCATTGAGGCTTTGCCATGCAACTAGAACGTTTAGTTGTTAGGTTCAATTGATGCTGGGTACGGAATAGCCTATCTTCAGCAGATCCCGATTCTCCACAGAAAAGTGTCGCGTGCCACATTCTCTCTCAACCCTTGATCCAGTCAACAGTCCATGAAGTTCTCTACTTTAGTGGGTCGAGGATACAGTCACGAAGGCCATTTTTCAATTGCAGCTCGGGATTTCCATGCTGACGTACGCCAACTTCTATTGTCTCAGCGACAAAAGAATGGGCGACGACCAGTAACCTTGGCGAAAGTGGTCGAGCTTTCACGATGTTTTTCTTTCCTTCAGTTTACTGTCCAGTTTCAGTGCATAGACCGGAATTGGATTGCGGATTGACTCGTAGTTGAATGAAACAATATAAGTTTCTTACTACGAACGATCAGTTGGAATTTAAATTGATAGGTTAAGAGCATTGAGTGATTGATGTATTTGCCATATGCAGTATGCTATTTAAGTATGGAGTACCTTAGCTACTGGGTATAAATGCTACATAAATAAGTAACCGCCGAGCATCCGGGTATCAATATTCGACAACCGTGATTCGAAACAATAATGGGCCTTAATAATGCCATGCTGAGCATGCCCACAGTACTCCATTCGCCACATTTGAAGAATCAGATTATGGAACGCATCAGTCCATATGCGATCTTTTGCGCTGATTTTCGGCCGTGACCTTGTTCAATGCCGCAGTCACTTCGTTGAGTTTGTTATTTATGGACTGCAGGTGGCATCGTATATTATCTATTTCCTTCTTGGTTGCAGGGAAGATGTCCGGATACATTTCGCGAATCTTCGCCACCATAGCCTTGCACATGTTTGTTGTGGTCAACTGCTGGTGTTGTTTATGCAAGGTGTCGAGTCCTTGCGAAATGACTTGAATTCGCTCCTCGAGTTCCTCTGATTTGTTTTGAGGAATGTGTGTATAATGGATACCGCTCGTGTTGGAGCCACTTTGCACGTTGGACTGCGATCCGTTGGACTGCGATCCGTTGGACTGTGACCCGTTGGGATAACGAACATGCTCCATCCCTAGCCCTGCTAAGATGCGATTGAGATCTAGCTCTAGTTGAGATGTACGAGCTAGCTTATCATCATGGGCCTGAAGTAGCTCCCGTAGAGGTTTTACTACTTCTTGAATCTTGACGTCTACATTCTCTTGTTCAAGCGCGGTGGCGTCGCTGACGTTGCGGGCGATTATCTCATGATTTGACCGAGTGTGTGATGACGCTGGACTGCCTAGAAGAGCAATACTGCTGAGTGCCTTAAGCTGAATTTCGATGGATTCTAGCTTTCTTTCATGTATCGAAACCGCACCTTCATCTGCATGCCAAAGTCTATTTTCGTCCCGTTGATACTTCTCAGTCGCATCCTGCAACTGCCCTCCGACGTTCGCGAGGCTTTCGATGAGGGCTTCCATGGTAGCCCTAAGTTCATTGATGGTGTTTTCCGATTCTTTTTGTTGTTTTCGGCTCGTATCAAACTCTCCTGTGACCCATGCGCTGAGCTTTTCATGAGACTGAGCTACTGAATTAAATGCTTGTTCCAGTTCTTTAGTCTTCTTCAATTGGTTCGCCTTATTAGCTTCAAGGGTCGACACTCTAGAATTGAGCAATATGAGGGATTGCTCGGAGTGGTGGATTGACTTTCGCATGTTATCGCTAGGCGACTGGGCGGCCACTGCGATGTTTGTATCTATCGTGGCCTGAAGAGTCTGAACGTTCTTCGATAGCTCTTCGAACATCGCTCTGAGTTCTTTCTCGGATGCACTTTTCGCTGTCATATAGCTCTCGAGTGCTTGGTCTTTGCCCTCACGCTCTTCAATAAGGTTGGTCTGATGCTGTTTTTGCTCAGCTAAACGGTCGAGCACTTCCTTCAGAGTCACATCCATTGCTACAGACTTGTCTCCGATGGTGTTGAGTTTGTCACACTGGCTAACGAAATCGGCCTTCACCGCCTTCAACTCAGCGTCTAGAGCGACGCGGGTGACAGTTTCCCTTTCTAGCAGCTCTTCCAATCTCTTGACTCGATCTTGTAAAAACTTTGAGTTGTCTTGCGATATAGATGGCTCGCAGCTGCCTTTCTTCATAGCGTCGTTCAAGTCGGTCGCCAGCCTGTCAAACTTTGACACCTCTTTGGCAATATCCGATTGTGTTCTTCGCACGATCTGATCGAGGTCACCAATTTCATCTCGCAATTCCTCGATTTGTTTTTCAAGTGTCTTCTTTATTGCCGGATAAGACTTGAGATAGAGCGCATTCTTTTCGAGGCATTCTTCTTTTTCGCGTAGTTTTTTACGCAGTGCGTGCATCTGATAGGTTTTTGCGACCTTTTGGGCCTCCAAGCCACCTATAATTTGCATACGGCGCTGGGCATCTTGTACAGCGGTAACAATACAAAGCGAGTCTTCTGCTATAATTTGACGCGTACCCTGTCGAACCGCTTCATCGTGAGGCGTTGATGCCGCTGGACGTCTGGCAAGCCTGGGATCTTTCACAGGGGATTGCTTAGCCGGGCAAATTGCTCCAAGCTCATCCGTTGATGTGCTGCTGCCTGCATATTGATTTTTTGCCTTCTTCGTGGGTGGCTGTTCACACTTTACCGATGTTAGCCGTTGTTACCTTTCGTTGCGTCTGGATAACTCGGACCTCAGATGTTTTCGGCTCTCCATCCTTTGATGCGCTGTTTCGTGGTGGAGATGCCGAGTTGCCTGGGAGCTTTCGCTTTGTCGTTTGCATTGCGCCTCCTTTTATTAGAAGCAGTCCTCCTACGCAAGGACACGATATCCACAATAGCTTTGTGACTTTGCGACACTTTTCTTAAACACCGAAAATATTGTTGAGAACGAGTGAAAACATTTATAGAAGCAATGTTTCACCGCCAATTCGGCTTTCGAAAGAGTGATTCGGTTGTTTTCGGTGCAGGGAAGACGTCGTGATGCAACTCTGAGATATCGCGAACTGAGATGTCGCGAAGTGACTGAAAATAAAAAGTTGAACAAATGTCCCTTTGGATTCAAGCTGAGAAGAGCCTTCTCTAGCGACAGAAAACGCGTCCTGTGTATCCTTGATTCTTCAAGTCCAGCTTCGTTGACAAAGGAGGTAGTGAACAGCAGACAGATCTAAGATCAGAGATGCGGTGTAGAGACGGACCTGGCCAGAACGGAGAAAGAAAAAGAAAGACGAAGTCGAAACCAAGGGGGCAACTGCAGAACAAATATTTCGACACCACTGTATTTATTTTTCGGGCGAAGAATATAAAACGTGATATATCACATCTCAATCACCTTCTCTTACGCCTTCTGAGTCCCATTACTTAGCGCGGTTGCTCGGGAAATTTCCTATTGGTCGAATTTCTTAGGCTTGGCAATCGTATTTTCAACCGCGACTTTTCAATTCGTGCCACGTCCCACGGAGCTTTTGAGCTTTTGACCGTCACACTGCTCTACTCCTGTTTCGCAGCATACCTCCGAATATCTCCATAACCTCTCCTCCAGGCACCATGGCCGCCGTAAGCAGTTCCTCTGACTGTAACCTATCCATCCCACTAACTTTGTGCACAGGCAATTCAGACCGTCTCCGAGTCTCGCGAGCTGCGCGGGTTGAATCTCATAGCAGCGCATTCACATATTCGAGGCTTGGGTGTGGAGCCGGATACTCTAGAGCCAAAGCCAAGTTCACAAGGTCTCGTGGGTCAAGAGAAGGCACGTAAAGCTGCCGCTGTGGTACTGCAGATGGTCAAAGAGGGCAAGATCGCGGGTAGAGCTGTGTTGATAGCCGGCCCACCCAGTACCGGAAAGACGGCCATCGCAATGGGAATGGCACAAAGCCTCGGACCCGATGTACCATTCACAATGCTCAGTTCGAGTGAGGTGTTCAGTCTAGATATCAGCAAAACCGAGGCACTCACACAAGCCTTTCGAAAGAGTATCGGAGTCCGAATAGTGGAAGAGAGCGAAGTGATTGAGGGTGAAGTGGTTGAGATACAGATCGATCGCAGTGTCACAGGGAGCAACAAGATGGGCAAGCTAACAATCAAAACCACGGACATGGAAACCATTTACGATATGGGAACCAAAATGATCGATTCAATGACTAAAGAGAAGGTCATGGCAGGCGATGTCATCTCCATCGAAAAAGCATCCGGTAAAATCACAAAGCTCGGTCGATCCTACACACGCTCGCGAGACTACGACGCTATGGGTGCAGACACAAAGTTCGTCCAATGTCCAGATGGAGAACTTCAACAACGTCGCGAAGTCGTTCACACTGTTTCGCTACACGAAATTGACGTGATCAATTCACGGACGCAAGGATTTATGGCACTGTTCTCGGGCGACACAGGCGAGATCCGTAGCGAGGTCCGTGATCAAATAAATACCAAAGTCGCAGAATGGAAAGAGGAGGGGAAAGCCACGATTGTGCCGGGTGTCCTCTTCATTGACGAGGTGCATATGCTTGACATCGAGTGTTTCTCGTATATCAACCGGGCTCTCGAAGATGATCTCGCACCCATTGTCATCATGGCTAGCAACAGAGGAAATACCACCATCCGTGGAACCACGTATCGATCTCCACACGGCCTACCAATAGACTTCCTCGATCGCGTCGTCATCGTTAGTACCCACCCCTACTCGAGCGACGAGATCCAACAGATCTTATCTATCCGCGCACAAGAGGAGGAAATCGACGTCAGCCCGGATGCTCTCGCGCTGCTCACAAAAATCGGCAAAGAGACGGGCCTGCGTTACGCGAGCAACCTGATCACGACCTCGCACCTGCTCGCACAAAAGCGCAAAGCCAGCGAGGTGGCCACGCAAGATGTCGAGCGTAGCTTCAGTCTCTTCTACGATTCCGGCCGGAGCGTAAAGGTTCGTTGGATTACGCCTTGGCTGAATTTTTGCGGTGTGCGATTGGCTGACCATTTATGCAGTTCGTGAGCGAGTTCGAGAAGAGGTTCATTGGCGAGAAAGGAACCGTGACACTCGCGGTCACCAACGGAACGGAGGCGATGGACACTTCGTAGAGGCGCTCCAACGGCGCCGACCGAGGGTTTGGTTATACCGCATCATCCGCCGCTGACGCGGAATCGAGGTATCTTGCAGAATGGCGTTGATCGTTAGAAGGAAGAACAAAAGTTTGGCCGGCGTTGAAGCGGATTTCCATTGCGATGAGGCTGCTTAGCCCTCGTCATGAGAATGCACGGCGTCGGGATCGGATTCAGTCGCAATGTACCACGCAATATCTACTAGCAGCACATTGTGAATGGGTATGGTCATTTCTCCACGTCTATTCTACGTGAGTTGAATCTACTCGTAAAACTGGCCACGCACTGGCAACTCCACATCCTTTGCAGTGAATGAGCAATGCCCAGGAAAGCCTCCCGGCGGTGCCGGTGAAGTTGCACCCCATCTGATGGACTTGAATGGAAGGAGCTCTCTCTCGGGTTCTGAAGAATCTGGATGACATGCCGCGCTTATGATGGCACTGTTATTCCCCATCAGCGGCATGTTAGGATTCAGTTTCCTAAAACTGTTTATGACAAGCACCAGGACAACGCAGGTGCCCACCAAAATGGACGCGAGAATGGCAATAGGACTGAAACCCAACGCTGGCTGGTAGGCGGAAGTTTCAAAGATGCCCTGAGGGCTATAGTACTCTATATTTGCCAAGAATATACTCTGGGATATGAGATAATGGAGCAAAGCCAAAGCTCCGGAGAGCGGGAGGCTATACCAGTACGGAAGCTGTAGCCAGTAGGTTGATGCCTGATTTCCACGAGGGAAAGTGACTCGAAGGGGCTTCTTGTAAGCGGCGTACTTGCTCCACTCGTACGCGCTTAACTGCGCGGTATATATCGCATTGTACATAAAGTACGAGATCTATGTGGGTCAGCCTTGGATGTTCGGTGAAGACAGATGGATTGGAGCTTACTGAGAGTATCAATTGCGGTGAGTTAGCAACCAAGACATTTGTAATTATGACCGCGTTCGAAATACCAGAGGTAAGATCGAGAATAGCGTTAGGATTAAGAGTTCCGAATCCACCCCAAATATCGTTTCCTGAGAAGCCGTCACCTTGAAGTTGACTAGCCGCCTCGTTGCATAGGTAGGAAGCGACTGCAATAAAGGTCAAACAGAGGACCAGTGTAGAGGCCCATCTGATAATGGACACGGCCTGGAAGAATCGTAAAACTTTCGGAGGCTTGTACAACTTTCTTACCAGTCTGTTGTTCTTCCACACTCTTACGCTCTTCCTATCCATTAAGCAATAGCCCTTCGTCGTTTCATCTGGCCGCTCCAGAAAGGTAGCTACGGCATCACCCACAGTGACAATTATGGGATTGTCAAGTCTCCAGAGTTTCCATGCCGTAATTGTCATGCATACTGTCTTAATCGCATTGCAGATAAGCACAATGCCTACCAGCAAACCCGCGTATTCCAGCTTGCAAAGAGGCGGTACTACTTCACTGTAACATGTCTCGATCGGGTACATCGCGGGAGTGATTTCCCAGGCTCCTCCAAAATCTGTGACCTTTTGCGTAGTGCATGATCCATTAATGGTATAGTAGTTGCAGAGCCACTGATAAGCAGGATAGATACCGGATGATAAACCGACATAGGAGCTGATAAACTCTTCGGTGATGAAAGGATTAAACATTGACAGCAGTGTCGAACCACCAACAGCGGTCGAATTATACAGGTAATCGGGTCGTGTAAAGATGCCCAGGGGCCATTGATCAGGTACTGACTGGAGTGCCGTGAATGTTGTTGCTGGCCACAGATAGTAGTTTGAATCTGTTGACGAAGTGTTCATAATGGCAATTATATTGCGCCGGCCAACCATGAAGGTGTTAGCATACGCCGTTATGCACTCGACTGGACTCATTTCCGTATAGTTGCCTGCTGAGTACCCATTCCTGATGAATTCAAGAATCGCACAGCTCACTGCCGTCTCACCCGCCTCTTGACTTTCATACGTAGTGGGAAGAAGAGCATTCGAATTGCTGGTGCATGGTGTTGTCCCATTGTTGAGAAAGTCTGTGGTACCGACAACAACGGAGTACTGATTTGTCTGAACCGTAGAAAAGATGGACGAGTTCCATCTTGAATTAAAGAACCGTCAGAAACTGGCCAATCCGACCATAGTTGAACACTTACAGCAGATGCAGAGGGAGTGTACTGAGCATGAGTGATGACCATAGCACGGCCTTCGGCCAGCTCAGAAAAAAAAGGTTGAAGGCACTTGGTAGACCGATGTCAAGAGCTCGCCTTTGGCGGTGAGCTTTATCAATTTCCTTTCTGGTAGGAGAGCTTAAGCACTGCGTGGTGTAATTACTCGCTGCCAGTATCACCACTCCAAGGATGTTGAGAAACAAGTGGATCACTGCATCTGCTCGTTTGACGGTATTGCAATCACCTTCGTACAAGGTGCCAATACCGTTCGTCTGCCCCACAGTCGCCATTGCTATGACGAAGAAGAAGAAGTTGACCAAAAACACGAGGCCTGCAGCACAAGCGGAGACAACAACTCCCATTCGCCATCCCTTAACATTTCGTCGGTCCTTGTCTATCTGCAGGACTTGCAACTGCTCATCTTCAAGTTCGGGTCGAGCACTTCTGAAACGATTGCTGATTGATGAGAGAAGGGAGCTCTTCGACCGCTGTGGTTCAAGCTCTGGTCCAAATGAGTCATTTTCGAAGGTAGAATCGAAAGTTGAGCTTTTCCTATCTCGTCTGGAATCGAAGTGCTCTAATTCTATGGAGTCATCTCGTCTCTGGAGCGCGATGTCGTCTGAAGAATCGAGCCGATGGTACCTGTCGACTCGAAAGTGGTCCATAGAGCTGTCGAGCACCTCAGAGGCGCTGGGAGGCGGTTGTTGGTTACCTTTGTGTCCAGTGCCGCATTTTAAACCGCGACCGTAGCCCTGATGGTATCATGCTGAAGATTTGCGGCGCGGAGATCCCTTACGCTCAGCAAGGTTTGATAAATTAAGAACGGCCGGCTTTGGACGCACTGTGGCTGATACGCGTATCAGTGCAGGCTTGGAGGCTTTTAGAACCGCTAGACCGACTCGAGACTCTCACGTCTACTGGTAAACTTTAAATTCTTCAGCAAATTGAGTCAGGGAAGGAAGCTTGACCTATACGTCGTCGATTAGTAGGATGCTCTCGCGAAGCTGAGCAAGAGGCGCTGGAAGATGGACAAGCTGGGCAACTGGTGGAGGATTACATCCGCGAGGCAGGAGATTTCCGTCGCCCTATGAAACGTTCTAAGTCGGGCCAAGAATAGTATATTAACATCTTTAGGATTCGGCGGCATTTGTAGCCCCTGATTAATTTACTGTACTCCGAGCAACGAACACGGGGTTTTCCAATTACGCCTATTCGCCATCAATCAGCAAAGTGGTCCACACAAGTCTAGTGTTTGAAGCTATTCGAATCCAGAATCTTTCTCAGAGGGCCCGAAATACATAACTAACACATTGGGACATCGGAACTCTGAATACTCTCTTTAGGAGCAACTTTAGCTACTCTACTTTAGCTACCTTACTCTACCTTCAAAGATATTAAGCTACTGATGTCTAAAGCTCAGGTGGCTTAATCTCCCACAAAGAATGGTAGAAGTCTACAAGACTATCTCCCTCTTCGTCCGAAGCATCCATGGTCTCGAGCTGATTGCTCCTGCTTTCGTGTATGACACCGTTAGTCTCTTCAACATCTCCTCCAATGACAGTATAGCCCAGCGCAGCAGCCCTCCAGCGAAGATTGCAGCGTTTGCACATAACCTCTGTTACTGCGGGATCCACCTCCAGTTTGTCGTGACATCTAAAACAACTGAAGCTGCAGTGTTCACATAACGGAAAGTTCTCCTGCTCCTCATCTCCCAACCTAGGCCTCGCTGGCCTCCCGCAGCGAGAGCATTTCAGTCGGCCAGGAATCATTGTGCCTTGCAGGCTACGTTGAGCCTTCATTGTATCTCGCAAAGTCTGTGGAATTCTGTCCTGAGATCGACCAGAATCTCCTGCCTGTTCCTTCGAAGCAAGGGAGAAGCCAGCTTCGCGACAACCGTCAACTAAACATTCTTCGGCGGACTCTTGTGCCTTGAGCAGCCGTTGAAACTTCTCTGCTTCATTGCGAAGAAAAGGCGCATCAGGAGCGGTGTCGTACGGGCCGCAGTATCTACGACCTTGAACACCCTGACGGACGGGGAAAAACCCCATCTTCCTAATCTTTATCTGCTTGCTGCGTCGAAGAAATCTAGCTGCTTGCTTTCCAGAGTCTTCTGCATCAGCAAGTGCCGGATTTGTTGCGATGCTGTTTTTATCATTGTGCTCTTGGATGCCGAAAACATCCATGTCTCTGATGGACCGGCATTCGATGTCGGCTTCGAGAACCGAAACTGATCCGTTAACTTCTCCAAGGAGTAGGCGTGTGTAGTCTTTGTTGAAGGCTCCGGCCATGATACCCGAGTTCAGGGACGCAATATCGCGTTGAAACGCGTCGGCTGGTGCCCGGTAGATGTCCCAGCACTTCACAACTCCATCCGATGAACCAGTGAACAAGGCCTTTCGAGTCGAACCCCAGTTAGTGAATCGTACACCCGTGTCAGCTTGATCTCGCCCGATAGATGGATCAATTTCGGAACAAGGATCTCCGTGATGCAGCACGTGCAATATCTTGTCTGGATTTCTTTGATCCCATACGTAAACACGGCCATCCGTAGCCCCTGCGGCGACATAGTTGTAATCATGGCAGCAGAAAACAACATCGTTGATATCGATTGCCGGGCATTCCAAGTTTAGTCCAAAACTTTTGAAGGCTTGCTGATCTGGTCTGAAGATCAGAACTTCCGATTTGGTGCCTTTGTTGCGTAGGCTTGACGCTGCAGTACGTGCAACGGCGCAGTGTGGGCTGGTAGTGCTCCATGTGCAGTCAAAAATGTTCCCGGCGGAGGGACTTATCTGAATTGGTATCTGACGCGCGATGTCAAATACGCAAACTTCGCCGACGTTTTGTTCCTCATTGTTGGCAGAATTGCTCGAAAATCCCACCAAAAGACAATCTTGTGTCCGAGGGCACATCCCCCACTTCATAGCCGTAGGAAAGATCCGCCGATGTGGGTTTGCTTTGGCTTTGTTCGAAGACAAGGAGAGTACATTCTGAAAGTCATTCTCGCGACGTCTGAAGATTCGGACACCCGTATCGATATTCTGACACCCGGTGGCTAGAAATTGCGTATCACCAGAGCTCACGGCTAAGAGATCGACTTTGTTCCTGTGATCGAAAACCAATGCCGGCTCCTTGATGGTATCGCTCTTCGCCTTATATGCCCGCAGCATATGATCATAACCGACAGAATACAGGTAGTCACCATCGGGTGAAAAATTAACCATAGACACCGTTTCAAAGAGGCGGGGGTCCTGGGTAATATGCATTGCGTGTACCGAATTGGGACCCGTCGGTGGTTTCACTCTCTTCCGAAAGTGAAATGGCAGGTCTAGCAGTGTACGGTTGTCAAAATTGCCTAGCAGAAGATTACGGTAGCGATTGTATTGCATGCTGGAGTCATCAACAATGCAATATGACCCAGCAGCAAAGATATTTCCGTCCGGTGACCACGCTACGGTACCAACATCTCCTGAAGCACCTGTGAACGTAGCAGCGGGTTGGAGAGAGGCCCGAATTTTATCTCGTAGCGGCGTATCTCTCATTGTCCGAGTGTTCCTTCTGTCTCCCAACTCACGACTCATTAGTAGATGCTGCATTGATAGATTTCGGCGAGATTCAACCAGTCGCAGTTGCAGCAAGTGGTTCGTCTGCGCCTCGTCGTCGAGTTGGGTATCAGTAAGGAAGGCTTCAATGCTTTGTCTGCTTCGCTCGGCGAGATGTTCATGTTTCCGGGCAATGTATGCGACATCTCGTAGCCAGACGTCGCTTCGATCCTTGAGTGCTGACGACAGATCGGAAACTTCATTTCCCATGTGAATTGCGACGGTCGATTTTAGTGCTTCAATTTCCTTGGCTGACAAAGGAATATGCAGTTCAGCACCATTCCAACCCAACTCTTCCACTTCTGGAGGGTTCAGACCACAAAGTTTATTCCGTACCAGCGCTCGTTCTCGAAGACGTAGATATGGCTTGAGTTGACCGATACTGACGACTCCGGGTGCAGGATCGGGATGGGAGAAACACGCACGCGAACCGGAGACTTCATTTTGCCTAATCAATGAATTCTTATCTTCGCTGTCAGCCTCAGCATCCACGGTAGACGATTCCGGGGAGCTTTGTGCTTCAGGACCGAAATCTGCCTCGGTGAATGTATATCGCTTGATATTCCCTCGATGGCGAAGTCGAGGGCCTTCACTAGACTCTGTTGCGAGAGTTGCGCTCGAGCTTTGTCCTTTTCGTGGCGTTAAGAGTTCCGAGCCAATTCGGTGCTCATCTGCGTCCTCTGAGTTTTCACTTTCGGTGGAAGATCCTGGAGCATCGCTTGAAGCCTCAGACAGCGATGATGAGAGGCTCTGTCGTTTGATGTTATGCTTTGGCCGTTTCGGGAGGACAAACTTGTTGTTGTCACCCACGGCCTCTTCTAATGCTTTGAAAAGTTCGAGCATTGAACAACGACGGGAGACAAGTGAGTTTAGCAGTGAGACGTATTGGCTGTACTCAAGCTCTTCTTGGACGTATTCTTCCTTCAAGCCGCCGCCTCGGGAATATTTGGAACAACAGCAGTTGACTGTGCGTCCCATTTTGCGTTCTATACTGTCCCAGGGCATTTCCCAGTGGACGAAATATATAATAAGTATACATTCCGCTTTGGAGAATGGTTGGCCCTTGGCAAGTGGCAGATTACCGGAAGGGTATGCACATGTCTTGGACGGCTGCATAGCGTTTCTGGCTCGCTGGTGAGGAAGGATAGGCATTCCTACGTTCTGAATGGCGATAGAGGCAGATGTATTCAGCTTCTCTGCGGTTTGGTTCACCTTTGAATCGGACACGGGTGTGGTTATTCGTTGAGTCTGGTTGATCATGTGCTGCAAATTGTTGCTAAACGGCTTTAAAACGTTTTCCATCAAACTGGAAAACGAGGATGGTAACATCAACTCCAATGCCGTGTTGAGATTTGCAGTGCCGAAGAGAGGTCGGTTTTCGGTCGCACTGTCTGATTTGACATTTCTGGCATTGAAAGATGGACTGAGTTTACGCTTTCTTGGCACAACTGGTTTTGGTGATTTGGATAGATATCCTGGGATATCATTGATATGAACGTTCCCAGGGCGTCTTTCGTTGTACTCGCCAACACCGGAGGTTAACGGCGCGGCTCGCTCTCGTCGTTGCAGCGGTGTAGTAGCAGAGTCACGAACTCGTAGGGTCCCGACTTTTTGGACCTGTGCAGGCGAAGCATATTCACTATCGCTGCTTAATAGGTCTATTAGCAGCGGTGAAGTCCTGCAAGACGTTAAATCAATCTAAAGTCACATGGTGAAGTTTGAAGAGCGCGTCAAAACGCGGTAGGAAGGCATACTCCGCTTGAGACCGGGACATGGATTGTTCAGCCATCTAAAGTCTGGGTTAGCCAATCGGGTATCGTTGCCTGACTTCCTTCTCAAGTAGAGTACTCTTTTTACATTTTGCCATGTGTGGAAGCGAGTGATAGAGTACGGAGTGTTTGGAGGATGGTTGAGGATGGACGCTTTGGCTGCAGTGTACCTTTTGCCGTCTAGCGCTGCCACGCCCCTGTCAGCCAGAGTGTTATACGGATGACTTACCCTGTACTCCGTAACTTATCGTAGTTACGTGCAATTGATAGGGCTTTTAAGCTCGTATCCTCCCACATATACTGGCATCTTGCGCACGCAAGCCTTTCGCACGTACTCCGCATACCTTTCGCACGTATATGTCGCTAGTGCGAACCTGGACATGGATATTACTCCATCCTCTTTTGTGATCTTACGATCCTCGTATTTCATAAGTAGCTGAAGCAGGCATCCATTATTCCCTTTGGTACTTAAAAGCTCCTTTGTAACCACAATGTTCCACACAATCTCACCACCTTTCCTTGCTTACCAGCATCAAAGCAAGTCTATTTTGATCAGAGAAGATGGCTTCGGATCAAACAGCAAAGTCTAAACCACGATTGGAGTTCCTCGATACGATCCGTAATGTTCTTACAGTCCTTGTGATATACATGCATACCGTCGTAGCCTACGGAGGCACGGGAAAATGGGCATATGTCTCCAAAGCTCATCCACCAAATACTCTACTTAAAATATTAAGTGCAGTGGCCCAAACGTTCTACATGGCCTCATTCTTCCTGATCTCGGGATTCTTCTCACGCATGTCGCTAAACCGGAAGCCAGCAGCAGAATTCGTTAGAGGCAAACTTATCAGGCTTGGTATTCCGACGATCATCTACGCCCTAGTTGTACCGCCGTTGCAGATTGCTGTCATGCAGGTACTTTTGGAGAAGAAGAGCTTGGATATTGGAATTTTTCTCAATCACCTTAGGAATCTAGATGGCGTGAAGGGACCGGTATGGTATTGCGCGCTGTTATTGATATTCGACTGTCTCCAAGCACTCCAAGCGACAGTCGCGCCATTTCGATTCTCGGAACACCAACCAGGCTTCACTTGCATCTTACTTGGAATCGTGTCGTCAATTGTGGTAGGCTTTTGCGTCCGCATCGTATTTCCTTGCACGTACGTATGGCCGCCGCTGAATCTGCGGCTTGGATATGTTCCTCAGTACGTTCCTGCATACATTGTCGGTCTTTCCATTCGCAATATGGAAGTATGGGACCCTCTACCCTCTCCAATGATGTGGTTGCTCAGCGCCGCTACGACACTTGTAGCTGCTGTCTCGGTAGCCACATTCGGCGACCCCAGTGCTGTCCCGACAGAAAAAGCTTGTGGAGGGCTGAATGGAATCGCTGCAAGCTATGCGGTTGTCAATGAAACGCTGGGATATTTGCTCTTCGCGGCAGTTTTCAAACTCTGTCGGGCGTTCGCAAACAAACGGTCGAGGTTCTCACGATACGCATATGGCGCCTTTCTCCTCCATCCGCTTGTCTCGGTGGCGATCGAGGCGGCGCTGGACGATTGGATGGCAAGTGCGGAATTGAAAGTGGCTGTGGTTGGTACGATGAACGTTTGCGCCAGCTGGGCTGCTGCGTGGGCTTTGCTCAAAGTTCCAGGAATGAAGAAGGTGATATGATGTAAACACTAGGTCGCTTGGAAGACCGGAGAGACATTCACCATTCAGATGGCTGATTTTACGTACGGAGAAGCTCAATTTGCGTTCAAAGTGGAGGCAGACTTAGAGCCGCGGTTCACCTGGGCGGTCGCGCGCGTGAACAATGAAGGCTATTCTATGGAGCATAACTGATTATCGCATAAACGATCCTCCATGAAGACGATTCGCCAAAGATGTGGATGGTGTGCGTTTCGAAATGGAGGTAGCACGGAGCCAGGTACTGGGGTTCAAACTGCTGCAAACGATTCATCATGATTCGACCCCCTCACATGTCCCAGCAGCTGCGGATGGAATAGATCCCGATTACTGTCAAACAGGAAAAGGTGATTGAGTGAGCAACTGCAGCTTCGCGCGGAGTGATTGGCCAATAAGCACACGCATTTGGGATGGCGGCAGAAGCCGAGTTAGCGACAAGCGACGCTTGACGATGCTATTTTGGGATCCAACATCAGACCAGCAGAAGCGGATGGGCGGGCTGCAAAACAACTCGCCTGCTCTTCTTGACTCTTTTTCCTTCGAGACCTTCAACATTGCTGAGTCGCCGCTTGGCCGTCACCACTCGCCGTCGCATTGCTACAGCCTACGCATCTACCGCGCCTTTGAACTCCTCCATGCACCGTTCTCCCCTCATGCGCCGACCTCTTCGAACGACCCGCAGTCAAGATAGTGCTCGAGTTAAAGCCTCCGGACGACAGCGCGTGTACCTGATGGCTTCGGGAGATCAACCCATGACTTTCCAAGACATCCGTCATCCTGTGCTCTAATCGTCGACCGTAAGATCGACATGGAGTTCCACGGTTCGGGGAACGTAGACCCCCAGCAGAATCTACACCTCTCTCCGCACGCGCACCATTTCAACACACCTCAGAGCGGCGGCCCAGTAACATTTGTCACTCCCTTCAGGCACCATCCAGTGTCTCCGGTCGATCCGCATGCAGCAGAAGCAGGAGCCTCCCGTGGCCTGCATACATCACCAACTCTGCTTACCCATCCAACCTCGGCCAATATAGGCCCCCAGTCTGTTCAGCAGACGTACTATACAGATGCTTCACGGCCTATTCTTACTCCTTCAACTCCATCGCAACATGCCTCACCTCGTTTCTCTCACAGCTCGGCTCCCAGCCAAAGCGTGACGGGTCAGACTTTGTTTATCCCAAGCGACCGCTCCCTTCCTTCTCGCGATGTCTCAGACGAAAGCATTGACGATGCGTACGCAATGTTTATTCTATATTGTAATCCAAGCTTCAGTATGGACACGGATACGTCTGAACTGAAAAAGGCTTTCAGAACACCACCGAAGAGTGAAAGCAAAAGCTTCAACACGTTCAGACTCTTTGAGTTGATCGGTAAGCTTGAAGCAAAGGAAATCAAGACTTGGACGGAACTTGCGCTTGATCTGGGTGTGGAAAAACCAAACGCGGAGAAGGGGCAAAGCTCGCAGAAAGTGCAGCAGTATACGGTCAGACTGAAGAGATGGATGCGGGCTCTGCATATCGACGCATTTTTCGAATACCTGTTGGACAAGCCACATCCGTATTGCCGTCAAATACCCCATCCAAACGAACCCTTTCCAGATGTTAGGGATGCCGTACCTACGGAAGAAGATTTGGCCATCAGAGCGCTTGATCCTAAGTACCGACCAAAGCGAGGTCGGAGAAAAGCAGACGACCAAGATGACGAAGCGGAGCTAATGTCCACGATTGAGCCTAAAAGACCTCATCTTGACACGTCTGTCGCATTCGGTGGTTCTCACGCATTTCCAAACCCCCAGTCTGCCTTACCAACCAGTGCATTGGGCATGAGCGCTCATCCCGACGACCTTGATCGATTTGTCCATGATCCATGGGCATCTGCTACAACTCCAGGTGCTGGACGAAGTGCAAGCGTGAATCAACAATTCAGATGGAGAGTCACTTCAGAGAACCCACAAACTCCTCACCCAATGTCAGCGGTGACTCCAATTAGTGCACAACCTCCGGAAGGAGTATTTGACGATCCTCAGTCGGCGGTGAGTCCAAACCCAAAACCTAGAAGTCGGAGGAGACATGGACCGGCCGTATCCTCAGCATGGTCAAGTAACAACACAACCCCAAATGGTCGTTTGCGAGGTCGACCACCAAGCAATCGTTCGGTACGAGATGGCCCATTCGTCACATTTCCCGCGAATCCAAAGGCCAAGGAGGGCCCGACGATTGATCTCTCTCGTAATCAGATCACGACTACGTCGGCGGACACAGTGAGCTCACAAATGACATCACAACACATTGCGCAGCAGCCTACTCCAATATCATCAACCTCCCAGCATCCACCTATCCAACCTCTTCAATCGAGACCAGAGCGGATGCAACTTCAAATCCCCCAACACACAGGCAACCCAGTGCATCTAGTCACTCCAACGGTGCTCATCAATGGCGCCATGTCTCCACCACAACCACCACATAATGTTTTGCCCACTGCAAGCACAGCGACCGGAACACTGAATACGGCAACATCATTCCGCAGCAGCAATGCGACACTGTATTCGCAATCGAGCGCTGCTACCGATTTCGGCGAGCACGACGGTAGCGAGTTTCTACGAAAACACAGGAGAACAACTTCTTCTGGAACGCATACCAACGAACACTCTCCACTTATACATGTGAAATCGGCGTCCGCTGTTTCAGACGAAGATATCAAGCGTGGCCTCGCAGCCGACCTCTTGCGCGCTGACATCTCTGGTCTCGCACGTGGACGAAAACGATTACGCGGCTCCGAAGCCAAGGATCTCGCCTCCGTACTGCTCGCGCGGCTCGGCAGCAAGGATCAGATCATGTCAAGCTTGGATGTCGTTGTTTCGTGGCTGGGCTTGGATATGGGAAGGAAAATCTCATCCAGCGCACCGCCTCACATTGGCACAGGACTCGGGCAGAAGAGAATCACCGTGCAGCGATACAGAGTTCACGGCGATGGCTACGACTCCCCTGTTGACGATGACGAGTTGGACGCGGCGCCTGACCTAACGCGAGATGGCGAAGATAGACCCGAGGTTCGAGAGACCTTCGATGTTGAGTGGACTGCACAGTTTGGCTCGCTGAACGGCAATTTTCACGTTCGAGGGCTTTCACTTGGGGATCTCCCTCCTACTGGCGAAGAATCCATGTCTGGCGAGGGTCCGTCTGATAGATCTTTGCATCGGTCTCATCTTTCTGACCCAAGACAAGGGCAAGATAATACCAGCGCGACGAACTCATCCAGGACGGAGATTGATCAATTGAAATCAAGGGTACTGGAGATGGAAAAGCGATTCCAGGAGAGTCAAGAAGAAGTGCAAAGACTGAGGGAGAAGGTCCTGGAAGCGGTACTCTGATGCCATTACCTCCGACATCCGCCAGAGACGTCCCAAATCTCGTAAGGTGGTATTGCAATAATGCTTGCCACCCTTTCCCTTCGAGGTTGGATTAGCAATCGCTCGGACAAGTACCCACGTTTCAACGGCTACATTCAGGACGTGTTATGTCTTATGTTACCCGCTACCTGCTTGAGACGGAAAACATTCAGTCATACGGGAGTTGAACGATCTTAGAAGCAACATTTTGTGACTTTGATGGACCTCCGAAGGATTCTTATATCCACTGACGGTTTTCATGGCGTTGAAATGTTCATTTTGAAAATTTCGGGCTTTGGCATACTCAGGGCAATTCGGCAATGATGGCGTGGATTGTGGAGATGAAAGTGATACCCCGTTTACGATCATACCGCTTACATGCGATTCTCACACATATCTCAATGTCTTGCATGTAAATGGACACGTTCTCCGTAGTTTTGATTTGAACATTACCGAATATCAACGCAGGATTTCGGGCCAGATCAAAATGACTATCTTGTGTCGTAAGACCTAAGAGCTTCCTTCATGTGGAGGTTGGGATGAGTTTTGGCTGCTCCCCACTAGGTACCGTGCGGGGAAACATCGTGTACTGAAACGTTTTAAGTCCTCGTGCCAGTGTTGATGAACTCTTCAGCATTTCCACAGCCTTCCCGCCATTTTGTTGCATTCGGCCATCCGCATTGGCCATCATAAATCAGATATTATGATAGGGTAGTCTACTGAAGATCTGATCTAAACCACGAGGACGCTCCTGATGACGCGTTGCGGCAACATTGCGAGATTCAGAGTTAGAAACCACAAAAATGGTTCCTCTAACAAATTCACTGTGGTCCTTATAGTGGCTTACGCAGCATTTATTGCTTTTCGCACAATTGGTTTGTTTACTATGAGAATGTTTGGATTTCGAAACACCGAGATGCGGAGACTTACATCAAAAGGGCGACGCCAGTTAAACATCAGTACGCGTGTACCCCATACGCTGCGCCAATACCCAACCAGTTTGAAAATTCTGCTGGTATGGCGGCAGTGCGCAACAATTATGATACCTTTGGAAACGGTCTAGCATGGATTCGCTCGATCCAGATGGGGGTTAAGCTTGAATGCTCTGTGAAAATCTCATACGACCTTTGCGTTCCCCTTATTTGTGGGTTCTTCTCTAGTCTTTGCCATGAATATCGAATCTATTACGTCTTCTTACTAACTTCCGACTTTCGTCGTGGTTTTTCCTACGTCGCTCCACGGTCATTATGATTCTTTGTCAATATACGCAACTTGAAGACTCTTCTTCATTCTCTCCTTTGTTTCCGAACTGAAGTGCTGTCTGGACACCCACCTCTATCTTCGTTCCTTCTCATTTCAATATGGGGACATTAATTTTCTTGGCAGCTGGTCTCGCCTTATGTAAGAATGCTGGTTTGATCTATGGGCAAGGCTCGATTGCTAACGGAGCGCCTCATGAATAGTTGCGACAGTGAGCGGAATAGGCACCCAATGTGTAACTACAGATGTGTGCTACAGCTTAAGTATTCCAGATACTACAGTCTCAACAGGAAGTGGTGATATCTATGTCCAAATTTCTGGGCCCTCGACATACAGTTGGATTGGAGTTGGTCAGGGCACTGAGATGGCTGGGTCAAATTTCATGATCATCTACGCCGATGGCACGGGTAGCAATGTCACACTTTCACCCCGTCTTGCCAGCGGAAACGTCCAACCAACGTACAATTCGGCCGCAAACATGACACTGCTTGCGGGATCTGGCATCTCGAATGGAGTCATGACCGCCAACATCCTGTGTTAGTTCCTGCCAAACACAACGATCAAAGTCTAGCTTCACTGATACATCTCAACCAGGTTCAAGTTGCAGTTCGTGGACCGGTGGAAGTGCCGATCTCTCTGCATCGAGCACATCGTGGATCTACGGGTTCAAGACAGGAAATGAACTTAACTCGGATAGTCAATCTGCGACTATTATGCAGCATGATAATGACGGATATGGAAATTTCAACTTTGACTCGACGGCTCAAGGTGGTAGTGATTCGAATCCATTTCTGTCATCCAGCAATTCCACTGCCGCCTGCGACACCTCCACGGCATCCACGGCATCTGCCGCGGCGGACAATTCCGGCACTCTGAAATCATCAGCTGTAGTTTCAACATCAAGAGGCTTGACGGTTACATCCTTGGCGGCCACATCGACTATCACTGCAAAGACCACGAGTGTCAGTATCAATCATATCTCCAGCACTACCAACAGCAAGCAAGAGCACAAAACAGTGGGTCAGCAAGTACGCCGAACCGTTTCCGTCCGCCGTGAAGTACCCCTTGCCAAACGAGGTGAGACCGCGGAGATGATAGTCAGGCGTCAAACATCCTCGACTTGTACCTTGACGGGCTCCACTGGCAATTCAGACCCCTCTCAGGATTCCTCATTCAATATAGCAACCACACGAATGAGGGTGATCACCGTACACGCCGTATGTGCATGCCTTGCATTCGCATTCTTCTTCCCCATCGGTGGGATTCTCATCAGGGTTGCTCATTTCAATAACACCTTGTGGATTCATGTTGGCATGCAGATTGCTGCGTATATTCTGTATACAGCCTCCGTTGGAATGGGTATCTGGATTGCAAAACACCCGAACTCTGGTGAAATAAAAAGCAAACACCCAATTATTGGCTTGTTTCTCTTTTGCCTACTCTTTTTCCAAGCACCAGCGGGCTGGATGCATCATCAAGGTTATAAGAAGTATGGACGTCGAACAATCTGGAGTTACATTCACTTGTGGATTGGACGTGTTGCCATCACCCTTGGCATTTTAAATGCAGGCTTCGGGTTCATGCTCTCTGGCACATCTGGATCAGGGCCAATCACCTACGTTGTCCTCGCCACTTTGATTTGGATTGCATATGTGCTTTCTATTGTGTATGGAGAGCATAAAAGACTTCGGAAAGTTGTCAAACAGGTCGTGGTCAACAACAAACCTGGCAATCGAATTAGTCGACTGTCATTTATGGGTATAATGCCCAGGATTGTCGACGAACAAAACTTACCCGAGCCTGTAACGATGCGATCTTCACAGGAACGACACGAAATTCAACCGGGTCTCCCAATGCCTCCCATGGGGTACTTCGAAGGTGGAGGCTTGAGATCACATCCCCTGCAGGGTTAAACAATCATGACAGCGGGGGTGAAAGCTTCGGTCTTCATTCCGGACATGTTAAGATTTACGCTCGTTAGAAAGCGGCGACACAGCTTCTTTGTCAAGTTCTTGCAGTACGTAGATATGATATGAAATGGATACCACTTCATTTCTTTGTTGGCATCGCTCACCTCTTACCTACTTCGACTTCTCTAGTGCGCTGGAGTATCCCTCAGATAACACCTTCACGTCAACCACGACAGCTGCTCCTTTCTTAACTTCGGCAGCCGCTTTCCTCAACACGCCCTCAAGATCACTCTTCCTCTTCACTTGGCTTTCGGCAACAAGTTTACAACCCAGACTCTCCGCATTCTTGCTGACATCAGGCAAAGGATCATCCAGCCTCATTCCAATCCACTTATTCTCTACCGGTCTGCCTCGAACTTTCGCGACGCGTTCCTGGTGCACTTCATCGTTATAAAAACTTCCGTTGTTAGCCACGATCACCATGGTGGGCAGGCGATAGCGGGCCGCCGTCCATAGAGCAGAAGAACCCATGAAATAATCTCCATCACCAAGAACCGCGACGGGAATCAGACCCGAGCCACTGTCTTTAAGCGCCAAACCGGTACCCACAGCTTGTCCTGGACCAGAGGCGAGGCCCGCACCACCATCCATGCCCATGAAGGAGAGTGGATGGGTACAGACAAGATCGCGGCCGCGCCAGCCGAGTGGGACCCGGACTAGGCATAAGTTCTTCTCTGGGACCGAGGAGTAAAGCGCGGCGGCGAGATCACCCATGAAGATGTCTTCGCTCTCGGAAGTTGGTTCGGCGAGAGGTTCAACCTTTGGTGGCCATTCACTTTTCCTCTTTTCCACATTTTTGCTTCTGCAAAGCTTGAGTAGAGCGGAAAGAAACTTGTCTGGGTCGCTTTGCACCGGAATATCCACTGGTGGCTGACCAAAGTGATCTTTTGACCAACCATTATGAAGAGCCGAGTCCAAAGACACATGAACTACTTTAGCATTCGGCTCTGAAGAAGGATAAGCTGTTCGAATAGTGCCAGCTAAGTCGACATAGTCGAAGGAAACGATAAGATCCGCAGATTGGATGATCTCGGAAGTGTGAGGCGACGGGAATATACCTGGCGCTGCAGTATGGAGAGGATGAGTCGTGGGGAAGCTAGCGGCTTGCTTGAGATCTGTCAGAACGGAAGCTGAGAAGAGCTCGGCGAGTTCGATACGCGAATTCCAGGAATCAATCGTGCGGTTTACTCGACCAAACATGAAAACCGGCTTTTCAGAGCTTGAAATTGCGTGGAATACCAAGTCTACAACTTCGGGAGACGGACCTGGTGGTGATAGGTTGAAGTAGCGGGATGTGTCTGGGTATTGGAGAGTTTCCGGGTCCAGCTTGGCCTCCTGAATAGATAGATCGAGGCAAATGTAAACAGGACCGTTCGGTTTAGCCATTGCCATCGAAGTTGCTTGCACAAGACTCCTGATTGCAGCATTTGCTGAGTATGGTTGATCGTCAAACTTGACAAACGGCCGAACTAGAGCGCCTTGGTCTTGAGCAGTGTGAATCCAGTCTATCCAGGGTCTTCGTTTGGTAGCATCAAGAGGACCAGTAGCACCAAGTATGACTATTGGAACCCGATCACAGAAGGCATTGAAGATTGCCATTGTTGCGTGCATTAGTCCTACATTGGCGTGCACGCCGACTGACATCGGATACTCTGTGACCTTCGCATATCCGTGAGCGATTGAGACCGCATGTTCCTCATGAAGGACTACCAGCATCTCTGGAGCAGCATTGCCTTTGTAATTGACCAAACTATCATGGATCCCACGATAGCTAGATCCGGGTAGTAAAGCCATGTACTTAAGACCTAGCCTCGACAGTTGTTCTACAATTGCGTCGCTGCCCCAACCTTCTTTGAGTTCCTCGCTCTTTTGCGTGAATAGCTCTCCGTTTGATCGTACAGGAATATCAGATAGACGTGCTTTCTCCGGAGCCATTTTCATCCTTTCAAAGGAAGGTTTGCTGAGAGTAATTTTACCAGTGCTGTGCGAATCGAATGTGTAGCAACCGTAGCGGTTCACTTTGAGTCTGATATCTTGCAGAAAGGCTTAGTTCAACATCCAAATTCTTAAAGTCAAGTTTGGACTTCGCAGTTCTAGGGCGAGGTATCATTTCACTGCATAAAATATCCTGAGGGACAGAGAGTCGATGATCTTACTCCACCCTTGCTATCCTACCCCACGCCAGGAGTTCATAACCCGCTTATTCCCCAATCTCCAAAAAAAAAGTATGGCTTTGACATCTTTCAGTCAATATGACAAATAATACAGAGTAAATAGTTCCGCAATTACCGCTAAACCGCAGCAGGTCATCGTAGACCAGTCTTCCGTAACATGGACAGATATCAAATCCGATCTTTGGGGGTATCGTACACAACGCCATCGCAATGCATAACAATGGTTCGAAATGATGCCACTCAGAACTGTGTCTTAAGTCATCAAAGGCCGTCCACATCTTTCGTCTATGCTCAGAGCGTCAACCTTAAAATCCATCCTCCATTAGTTACGATCATCATCGGGGTGCCATTAGGATCGTTCCTGAATCGGATCGTATGCACTGGGTAGCTGGGAGCATCGGTGGAAGGCGGATGAGGACTCTTGACTTCCATCGTTCCTTCGCTCTTCGCCGTCTTGAGATTGTACAAGCAGAGTCGGCTAGGCAAATTACCAACGGCGAGAAGACCAAGCTCGGTAGAGACGTCTATTCCGATGCGGCTCGTCTCTACCTGGTCTTGCAGCGGAAATGTCAAGTACGGATGGGACACGACTGGCCACTTCTGCTCTTCCTTGACAAACCGAAGGTCGTACATATTAAGGTGTCCCTGGGAGCCGCGAGCAATGAATCGCTCTGTGCAGTCGGCGCGCTTTAGACTTCGAATTGGTGAGGGATGGCCGATACGAAATACATGTTCCTTACTTCGAACGTCCCAGAGCTTGATACGACCGTACTCCATACCACCTAAGAAGGTGTTGTGGTCCAGAAACTCTACGGCATGTACAACGCCTGGAACGCTGTATTTGGGGTATTTTTCATTGAGCTGGTACTTTTGGACCATATGGGTATTGAGGTCGGGTATCAAGATGCCGTTATTGGTACCTACTGCGAAAGTCCCAACGGTGGTGTCGAAGGGGCTTACTGCGCAGCAGTGAACCATACGACTTCCCGAATTCCATAACGAGAAGACAAGTCCAGCAGTGGAGACAGTTGGATTTGGTGGTGGTTCGACATGGATTACCGCGGGAGTGAAGTCTAAGACTGTGTGAGTGATATATTCATCATAATCAATCAGAAATACGGCGTACCGCTACCACACGTGGCCACAATTTCTCTCATGCCAGGCAAAATCGCCATACCAGCAATTTGACTTCCAACCACGAGAGCAAAATTTGCCGCTTTCATCCAACCTGGCTGTATAGCTTTGACATCGTGAATGTACGTGATTATATCTTGAGGCACCCGTTGACCCGTAGAATGGCTGGCCGTGAGAATTCCGGTTACGTTGTCATAATCGAAGGCATCCACGTAGCGCATCCGTGATAGTGGGTTCGCGTAATAAGACCTATGTCCGATCTGAAAGCCACTATCCATGAGATTTATTCCTTTTTCGTCCTGAGTGAATGAACTAGAGAGAGTGGTCGTAAAGGGAAAGAGCGGAGAAAGGGCGTTCGGCCTACTGCGTGTGGACCTAGCATATGAACCGTTCAACCGCGCAGATTCCCAGGTATTAAGGCGCTTTCGAATGACTGTTTGCAACTTCAAGTTTTCTAATGCCTTGGCCTTGAGAGCTTCTTCCTGGGGTATTGTTAGCAGAAGCTCTAATTCGCATACGATCCGTCAAGCTCTCAAGCTCCCGCATCTGTATGGTGTCATCGAAATACCTCTGACCGTGCCTGGGATGCTCGAACTGCCGCGTCAGTGTACTGTGGATTTGTCATATTCGAAGACGACTGGATGGCAAAGTAGCGCTTCTTCACAGGATCTGCATGAAGTTAGAGTCCACTAATGGGTTAGGTTAATATGATGAAAACTATACCCCAAACCATGCCAGGCAGTTCGCCTCGGTACAGTGGCATCTCGTCTCGCCTCGAACAGAAGAACAGGACTGGTTTTTGTAACAGTTGTGGTAGTTCGCAACGGAAGACAGCTGTGTTGTTTATTTTAAGTTTTGAGTGATGATATGTCGAAAACGAATAGGTAGTCAGAGCATTTTCCGTTGTGTTTTCAAAAGAGCTTAGCGTCGATGCCCCACCAAAGAAAACGTCAGCCATCGATTTAATACTGTAGCAGATCGAAGACGGTCTTTGCGACCGCCACGGCCGACTCGCCACCTGAAGCCGTCTGAGATCACCCATTTCGGACGACCTCGGGAGTTTGACTTTATCGCCGCTGTAAGCTGTCACGCAATGGCAATGTAATCGTACATCAAATCTTCAACTATCAACCTCCCCAAACATCGCAGAACTATCCTCCTTTTCATTTCGTGTTAGCTTGTACAGCATTCAACATTAGATTGTATGCTTTCTCGTTGCTTCTCGTCTCCTGCATTGAGAGCAACAGCTTTGGGTTTCATCCCGCAGATGCGCCTTCGTATGATGGCCGCCCATCTCAGCAATAGCTCCGTTTCCGGGTCAACACTCAAAGATCTGCCAAAGAGCAGTGTCTTCACGACAAATCTACCCGCAGACGACGAGTACCCAACTCCCGAAGCGTCGCATGCGGCGCCTCGTAAACAGCTAGGGCCGCGACTCGTCAAGGGTGCTCTCTACACCTACGTCCGACCAGAAACGACCAAGTCACCTGAACTATTAGCAGTCTCTCCGGCCGCATTGAGAGACCTCGGCATTTCGCCTTCGGAAGCAGGGACGGAGGAGTTCAAGCAAATCATGTCCGGCAATACGATCTTGACGTACGACGCGGAGTCGAAGACAGGCATCTACCCGTGGGCGCAGTGCTATGGCGGGTACCAGTTCGGGCAGTGGGCCGGACAGCTGGGCGACGGGCGGGCGATCTCGCTGTTCGAGACAACGAACGCGGCGACGGGCAAGCGCTACGAGGTGCAGCTCAAGGGCGCGGGCAAGACGCCGTACTCGCGTTTTGCCGACGGCAAGGCTGTACTGCGCTCGTCCATCCGCGAGTTCGTCGTCAGCGAGTACCTCAACACCATCGGTATTCCCAGCACCCGCGCCCTCAGCCTCGTCCTCGCACCAGAGTCAAAGGTCGTCAGGGAGAAGATCGAGCCTGGCGCTATCGTGAGCAGATTCGCTGAGACCTGGCTAAGGATTGGCACTTTTGATCTCCTTAAGGCAAGGGCGGATCGGAAGTTGTTGAGGAAGCTTGCAGACTACGTCGCGGTGCATGTCTTTGGTGGGTGGGACAATTTGCCTCACCAGCTTGTCAACAAAGATGGAGGTGAGATTGAAGCAAGTGCAGACGTTAAAGAAGCGAGCGATTCAACAAATTCGATGAAAGGTGTACCAGAAAAGGATTCCATCCAATTGGATGGTGGGGAAGTTGTTGCTGCCGAATATGGCGTGCCCATGGCAGACGTTGAAGGCGACGGCAAATACGCTGAGAATCGATATGCCAGGCTCTATCGCGAGATTTGCAGGAGGAATGCGAAAACGGTCGCTTTGTGGCAAGCTTACGGTTTCACTAACGGCGTCTTGAACACAGACAACACATCCATATTTGGCTTGAGTATTGACTTTGGGCCATTTGCGTTCCTGGACAACTTCGACCCAAGTTACACGCCGAATCACGATGACTCTCTGTTACGATACAGCTATCGAAACCAACCGACCATTATCTGGTGGAACCTTGTTCGGTTGGGAGAGTCACTCGGTGAGCTGCTTGGCGCTGGCGCCTGGTGCGATGATGAAGAGTTCGTTGAGAAAGGTGTCCGCCAAGAGAGAGCCGACGAGTTGATTGAACGGGCTGAAACTCTCATCTCAGCCGCCGGTGAAGAGTACAAAGCAGTATTCATGGAGGAATACAAGCGAGCCATGTGTGCAAGGTTGGGCCTGAAGACGTTCAAGCAAAGCGATTTTGACGACCTATTTTCCGAGCTGCTGGACATAATGCAAACTCTAGAACTAGATTTCAACCACACATTCAGAAGATTGAGCAACATGGCTCTGAACGATTTGGCGACCGATGAAGGTAGACAAAAGGAAGCTGGCGTCTTGTTTAGCAAGAATGAACCGGCCGGTGGTGTTGGAGGGAAAGTGACCGCGAGAGAACGAATCGCACGATGGATGGAGAAGTGGCGAAATAGAGTACTGGAAGACTGGGGCGAAGGCACAAAGCTGGAAAGACAGGCAGCGATGAGAAAGGTCAATCCAAAGTTCGTTCCAAGAGGTTGGATCCTTGATGAGCTTATCGATCGAGTCGAGAACAAAGGTGAAAGAGAGATATTATCAAAGGTGATGAAGATGACTCTTTCTCCTTTCGAAGAGGAATGGGGCTGGAGCCGGGAGGATGAAGAACGGTTCTGCGGAGATGTTCCAAAGTACAAGACCGGGATGCAATGTTCTTGTAGTTCTTGAGCCTCCTACCGGCCTCCTAAGGGCCTCCTACCAGCGCCTGTCAGTATAGAACTATAATCTAGAGTCGTGAACTACGGTAATGTCTGCTCCACCGCACTGGCTTCAACTCTAAGACTGGAGGTCATAGGCAGGTAAATGGCGATTTTGGTGCATATTTTGAATCCACGATTTCAGCTAGAACGAAATTCGTATTCGCTTGAAGGCTAATTCGCAAGAGGTGCAATGAGCTTCAAAGCAGGTATCTGTTAAACACACGCAGGTTACCATGCCTGCCTGAGCCCCAAGCGTCAGTAGCGGTGGCGTGAAGATGTCTGGGTTGGTAGGATACGGTATCGTGTTCGGGCTTCCAAAGGACCGGTTTCTCATGAACAAATGGCGCATATGTTGCTGAAAAGAGATGCGAGCCGATTTGTTCAGTCCTCTTGCATCAAGGGATTGGACTTGAGTGGCCTGTGACCTTGGACCTTGCATTTAAATTCTTTATTGGCTGCGCTTCGTGACAGATTTGTTGTCTGGCACACTCACAATGATCCTAAAGCAATATGATTGAACGAAGACGGAAAGCTCATTAACTCAAATCATCCATCCAGCGATAAGGGGGAGCAATGGAGTGAAATGCCGGTTCCAATGGAGCGGGTGTCCCCAACAGAACGGTTCCGAATTTCAACAAAGGTCCAAAACGGGAGGATGACCTGGAAAGGAGGGCTTGCGGGCCGAGAGACCGCGTCGCATTTAGGGTATGATTGCGCCTGGCCGTCGAATCCAGTCGCGCAGGGACGTATGGATGTCACGAGGTGGCTCACGCCATGGATTCCTATACATAGGGCTGGCAATTGTCACGAGAGACGTGTATATCATCGAGAGAGGACACGTCGAACGATGGACTCGGCGATGCTTGATGTTGATTTTGGCGCGTTGGCGCGTTTTGCGCGGTCGAACTGAAGAGAGGGTACCTGCGCCGGGGAGGGGTCGGCCCGCCAAACTGAACCGCACCCGAGCCAATACCACGCAAGATATCAAGGAGCGGCGGTGACATGTGGGGTTAGGTAAGGCGAGAGGCGAGAGGCGAGGGAGCCACAAGATGGACGAGGCCAGCCAGAAGCTCTCCATTTTGCCTGCTCCGGCTAGAGTAGCTCATGCAACGCAAATCGAAGATCGATGCGCCGTCGACGATGAGCTAAGAGCGCGCAGGCGCGTCCACCACCATGCATACGAAAACCATCGCCCAGCGATGGACGTACGACACGTGGCGCTGCAGCATCTAACAGGCCTCTGGTAGCCCTGCTGCAATGCAAAGCCCAGCGAAGAAATGCAGGCGGTGTATCAGAACGAACAAAGATATAAGGATGGACTGGCATCAACATCACCAACCCTCGGCGGTGCTCGTTACCAGCCATCAACACAAAACTCGATTCCGACCAGTACCCTTCGTGCGCGACGTCTAAGCCAATGAAGTCGATCGACGACGATCCTGCAGAATGGCCATGTCGCTGATGGGCCAGTGATTGGTAGCCAGGCCGCCCATCATTGACCGGAATGGTTTACCGAGCAATGGAAGTGCGGGAATGGGAAAGAAAAACCACGAAGGGAACAATTTGGAATCGTTCGGCCAGCAGCCTCTTAGCTTGGTTCACGGGACGGCCTTGTGGGAGGGATTAGCGGTTGTCAGGCCGATTGATGGTTCTAGGTAAATTGGCAACGAAGCAGAGAACGACGATAGGCAGGCCGTCCAGCGACGGGCCACAGACACACGGCAACCCTCGCATCCCACCCACAACTCACGCACACCCACACGCACACCACCCAGCGACCCAACACTCGATGGGATCATGGGAGTGTTTGCGATTGCTGGGCAAAGTAAGGAGCCGTTCCGCTGCGAAGTCCATGGGCTCGACAGGTTGGTGGGTGTGGGCTGATTGGGCAGGTTTCAGCATTGCGCCATCAACAACGCAGGGGGGCAGCCGGTCCGGCCAACAGGGCAAACAGCTAAGCTGGTCGGCGCCTTTCGATACGATGGCGTTTCTCGGTGCCGGTCGAAGTTTACGGTACCAAGGCGCCGCGCACACGGACCCGGCTGCGTCAGGTACTCGGTACTCTACAGCACTCGCGGACTAAGTCTCAGCGCGGTGGAGCAACACAAGCGCAAAAGCACCCAACCCAAAACAACCCAGCAACCCAGCCTCAGCGCAGCGCTTGCTTCTTGCCCGCTGACGATAACAAACGCTCTCCGTTGCAGCCGATGGTCGGCAGGAATCAAAAGGGAAATGGCCGGCCGACATCTTATGGGCAGCATCAACGCGTCTCCTGGTGCGAGCGCGCTAGCTGCTGCACCTCTTCCCGGCTCTTGCATACAAACCATCAATGGCAATTTCCAGTCGTCTCTGCTGCTTTTCTCCTCTGCTGCTGGCCTCTGATTCTTCTTCTTCCTCTTTCTCTTTCGTCCATCCAACCTCATGACTCCGCTCCAAGCTCCGCGGCTCTAACGGCGTCCAGACCATTCTCAGCCTGGTCGTCATGAGTCCGCCTCCCCCCACCCATTCTCCCTAGCCATTCGTTTTCTCTGCCCCGAAAAAAAAAAGTGTGCTCTCCATCATCTCACTCCCACCTAACTGCACCACCACCCTCGTTTTGTACTTTGTGCGCTTCTGTTTCCTTTACCGCGCCGGTAGTACCGCGCATCCTGTCGCTTCCTAAATACTTTGTCCGCCGCTCTCCCTCACTCGCTTTATGTTTCTCGGACGTCCCGCTTATTCGTTCGCTTGCTCATAGCCTTGCGCCTCCTCCTCCACTACCACCACTCGAAGCCATGACAGCACCTCGTCGAGTATCGGAGGAACAGTGGAACGAACAAGAACTGGTGAGACTTGCCGATGTTTGTTATTTGTGCCATCGATGCTAATGCTGACTTGCTGAATTGCAGGTTCACATCTTCACTGAGATTCTGCTGCAAGCCAGAGCAAATGCGACGTCGCCCACCAACCTGCCATCTCCCGCGCAAGTTCTCTTTGAGAGCATCAGGAATGCCCATATAACACCAAACTGGCCAGATCTTGTACTGCCGAATGGTACGCTTTTGATTTCGGGTCCTCAGACCTCTTGCGACAGCGTCGTATTCCCGCAGGAACATCACTAACAGCTCCTTTACAGGCCGATCATTAAATTCCTGTCAGCATATGTACATGCAGTTCGTCACAGCAAGCTCACAACCAGCTCTCACCGCACCGTCCTCCTTTGCTCTACCCGCGTCCGAGTCATCATCACGGAAACGTCCGTTTCAGGCAGAAGCACTCACTCCAGCCGGTCGCACTCTGAAGCCGAAACCTGCTACGTTTCCCCCGGGTGAATCCGGCAGGTTATCGATGAGCGCGCATGGAAGCTTTCCACTTTCGCCATTGGCTGAACCTGCGCCTTCACTGGCGGCGCTTGGAGAGCCTCGGAAAAAGCGAGGCCGACCGACGAAGAAGGAACAGGAAGAGCGTAGGAAGCAAATGGAACTTAGAGCACAGAGTCTAATGTCTCCAGAGATCGCGCAAGGCACTCCACTGTCTTCAGCACTTCCGATTGGTGGCTCTTCGATGCAGGCTGCAGGACAATTGGTACAGGTACCGATCGCGACTACGCCTCAAGCTGTTTTGCAAGAAGAGTCGACAAATTCAGGAAGTTCTAGTGGTAAAAAGCGACGAGGAAGACCGTCAAAAGCTCCTCCTACCACCCTCGAACCGGCTCCGCAATTTTCTCTTGCCATGACCACGTCGCTCGAATCACCCACGCAAACCCCTTCTAGTCGAGAGAGACGCGGCTCCCTTTCCACTCGATCCGAGACCACTGCACGCACTCAGGCCTCGATTGCACCGGAAAGCTCAACATCTGCAGCGACTGCCAGAGAACAGTCCGAAGAAACGAAAAGAACCTCACGAGGTCGTATATGGGAATAATACCTCGAACCCTGTAATTCAGATCCCTCCAGAGGCCTCACGAACCCCAGGCCATCCATCTCAACCGTTTACGTCAACTCCTAGCACGTTTCTGCACGCTATCACGAACAAGACCAGCATCAGACTAAAGTCTGCACGATTGGGAGGCTCGGTTTGACTTGGTAACGCATGACGAAGACACCTTTGATGTCCTCAATTTCTTGCTCAGTCATGTTACGTTCTATGCAACGAAATCTTGCAGCTTGATCACCCGATTTAGTCTAATGTTTTTTCTCTCTCGCTAACGGCCTTTCACGTTGCGCCTTTTTCGCATCTGTATCATATGTGTCATGGTTCACGGTTACGGGGCGCACTGTATACGTAGAAGTCTGAGGGCATTCCAGCCGCAACGGCCATTACGAATCGAGTTTGAAAAGCTGCGTCACAAGTACTGTTTTTTTAGGATGTTGGGATTTGGGAATACGAAGTACCAGCAATTGTCCTCGTGCGAACCGAATACCCATCCAGCAATTTGCATGCCACTTTGCGCCTTTCTCTCCACTTCGGCTCTCCTGTCTCATTTCCTTCCATCCGATACATACTGGTCATTGATCACTGGCTCGAACGTGAACGAGTCCGGCCTTGAGTGCTTTCTTTTTTCTGGTTTCTCGGCCAGCGTTTATGGGAACACGGTTGCCGTTTGAGCCTTCTTCACTGCGGGTGTGTGCGTAAAGAAAAGGTAGGTCGAATGATGTTTTAGCGATATCGTATGCAAACTATCGGACAAATGTCCGGGCTGCAGATTCAAGGAGGTTTTTCTTTTCGAAGTGACAGCACATTCTCAAACGGGCGACGGCTTTTCGCTAGGGCGCTTAGGAAGACAATTGATGAAACATCCGGGCTCCGTGCTTTTGGCCACGCACCAACCGCCGTGAGACCACTGAGGCTTTGACTGCTGAAACAAAGCTTCGGTCGGGATTTTTCCGAGATCCGGGAAAGGCTGAAAATTCATTGTGCACACCTGGCTCGTCTCACGATGTCGAACACACAACGATACCAAGAAAAAAAAATATTGGAAAATTTCTATTCCACTCAAACCACCTTCGGCTCAACACTTGGCCACTCATCTCTGTTCACTTAAAAATTTCGTCCACATCGCGAACCGGATCCTACACTTCTGTTGAGAAGCACGAACCACGCGAAACAAGACAGTGCGTGCATGATGCATATGCAGGCTTAGACGACTTGTGACGCACGAGAAAGGAGATCACTTGTTCCTCTACCACCGCAACAATAATGACGGGTACCTGCAGCACACGGCATGCTCCTCGATTCGTTCTCCCTCACACGACGGTTTGAACCTTGACCGTACCTCGTGGGAAGCCTGCACATCAGCGTCAGCGGATGCAGATACGTCCAACCAAACACCGTCGTAGGGAGACAGGGACGGCATTTCTGGAACGATTTGGATCGCGATAACGGTTTTCCATGCAAGTCCGATTTGTTGGTGCGGCCGAGGTCAATCGTTACGATCGAACGGTTGGCGGACACGGCAAGCTGAAGAACAGCCTGCTCCTGCAATCCTTTTTCATGGTTGTATCGATCCCCGGATCTCCACTCGAATCGGCGGAGAAAGAGTCTCAAAACAGTAGCCGGCATTGCACCCAGCCGTCTCGCGCCCACTGACCACTGTGCTTCTCCATGCTTTTGCCGCTTCAACTTTGTGAATCTCGCACCGAAAGACCTTACATCTCTGCATGTAGGAGCTTGGGACCTGAACTTCCGCTTCCGTCAGACCTTCATCACCGTGCACAGATTGCACAGATGACATGCCTCTTTAGTTCTTCCGTGCCACCGTTATTGACCCCTCAGCAACCCCTGCATCAGAAGTCGGACCTACTTGAACGATGTCGATCGTCATCCAAGGAAGCTATGGTCGAAAGACATTGTCGAGATATGACTCGCATTCGAGATGCAGCAACACGAGGCTGATTGGAGTTAGCGACTGACTCACAGCCAAGGGCGTTTAGGTAAAAGAGTGAAATAAAAACCTTCGTCTTTGCCGCCAAAATTTATGCAAGGTGTAAGCCAAAGGTCGCAACATAGACCCCTAAACGTCAGCTTTCCCCCGGAACCATGCTCTTCACCGGGAATATCCACTCGGATCTCCACCATCTGCTGATGTTGCGAAGAGAATTTTACAACGCAAACTGAACCTACTCGCTGACTACATATCATACCGGATCTTGCTCTCTGGAGTTTAAATCTGGTGCGAAATCTGCTTTGCTGTAGTCCTCCGAGGCTAACACTGTTTACATCCAGTCAGCCTTTAGCCGATGACAATAGACACTAGCCTCCAATGGCTTGCGGTGAACGCCGCGCTGTCGCTGCTTGCGCTATCATCCCTGTCTGAACGAGATTTTCATTGCAACTCGTGCTTCAACTGTAGCAAGGCGTCTGGCGCTAACAAACGATGCTCGCCGTCTATTCCTCGCATGTGGCCAACGTATCGCTAAACCCCAGAATGTCGACATTAGGGTCGTGTGAACGGTGGACGCGGGAGCCAAGGCGGAGTAACTGAAGTACATCCGCGGCAATATGCTTAAGTTTGGCCTTTAGATCGCGTCGTTCGTGTTGCGTACCCAATCGGATCATCATAAGCACCTGGTAGATGGAAATGGACCACGATAACCAGAGTTCAAGACTGTAATAGAAGAAGCAAGGAAAGATTTTGTATTGTGATCGGCTGCCGACGTTTTAGATCACAACCTGACAGTTCAACCCGATTGGATATCAGCCAGCCACATAAAAGATCCAACGGCTGCATGATTGTAGACGCCGACACTTTTCGGTATTCAGTCATTCGACATTAACTGGTGATGGTAAAGCTTGTGGTCACGCCCAATGTTAATTAATACAGCAACCAGGTTGACTCTTCTTCGAACTCCTCCTTCTCGACCAATGCCTCGTATTTCGCCTTGGATCCTAGATAGCCTTTTCGGAATGGCCAGTTGATGCTTCGCACAACGAAAATTTGCATCGGACCTTTGACCGTAATAGTTGATGAATGCCTGGTTGGCTCCATTTTGTTGTCTGGGGATCGTTGCAGGTGCGACTTGTGGAGTTTCATTGCAGATTAAGAGCTGAGTTGGACGACAATTAAGGAACGAATTTGAAGTAGTTCAAAATTTTGAAAGAAGAGGTTTGGAAGTACCTTGAGGTCGAAGTCACCATTTTATTTTTACCGCGACGTTGCAGAATGGTGCTGCGCTCATATACGTGACGCGAACTGTCAGAGGAATAAGGCTTGGCCACAAACGACTGGCCAGCAGGTTTTCTTACACATTCGACTGCATCTTGCTCAGAATTAACTTTGAGAGATTCGCATGACTTATTGGACGAGATATTTCATCGTACCGCTCGGATTCTATGACTCAGAACATCTATCTTTTATTTCCTCATCAGGCGAATTAGGCCCGAATGCCGACATCATGCGCCGAGCTCCAAGTTGCTTGCAACGAGGCAATGAAAAGGTTAAAACATGCCCTCTTCGACTCTTCTCCCATACCAATCCATAAGCTCATCCCTCTCGCCATCTCCGGAGCCTTCGTCGGCACCAAAAACAAAGAAATCTGTCACCTTCATAGCGCCATCGTCGTCCTCTCCATCTGGCCACTCCACCTTGGTAACCCTATTCTTGACTTCCAGAAGCTCTTTCGCGGTCCCCCAGCTGAAGCGGCACTCAGGGCCCCAGCCAAACAGCGGATCCATCTCCCTGCGCAGCCACGCCACACACCTCGCGTCCGACGGGTATCCCGAGCCCCATCCGCCGTCCGCCATGGGCACATCTTCGCCGGCGGCGTTCACCGCCGCGCTCTGCGCCCGCCAGCACGCCTCGAGCGCAGCGTCGCGGGTGACCTTGGCGCAGACGCTGGCGGCGCTGACGCACGGGAAGAGCGAGTCGGCCTTCTTGGCGACGGTGACGCGGAGGGCGGGGAAGAGGCGCGCCAGGCGGGCCTGGTAGGCGGCGGGCGCGCCGATGGTGTCGACGTACACCTCCGCCACGCGCACGCCGCGCTCCAGCACGCCCTGGATCAGCGCCGCCGTCGCGTCCATCGCCTGCGCGTTCAGGTTGTACGCCCCGCCCGCCTTCAGCATGTTCGCCGAGATGTCCTGCGCTGACAGCGCCCGCGATGCCCACCCGCACATCCGCTGCAGGTCGCTGCCTGCGCTGCATAGCTTGCGCATCAGGTCGGAGCGCACGGCGGGCGTGAGAACCTTGGAGTCGTCGAAGTGGTGAGTGTCGGCGAGTAGTGAAGTGTGCTGGTCCAGTGGGAGATAGAAGAGTGCGTAGACCATGGGACCCAAAACGGGACCTCGGCCGGCTTCGTCAACACCCAAGACGCATTCTATGTTCTTGTCGTTTGCTATGACTTCCGGCAAGTCGGAGTAGTGAGAGTACGATTCACCTCGGAGTATTTTGTTTTCGTCAACAGATGGCGGTGTGAAGACTCCGGTGACCGGTATCTCGTCGACGATATCCTGTGATTCCCGTGCTGCATCTTGCGTATCTTGCGTGTCTTCCTGCCAGTCATCCATTGTGGGTGGTTAAACTGCTTTACCAAATGTCGGAGTGCAACACGAGACGCGACCTTGGACGTTAGACGCGACGAGCCGCCTCCACGCTTGGGGCTCGCTAAAGGTTTTACAACGCCACAGCCCTATCAATGGCGGGGACTCCCCCGTTGTTCGCACTCACCCCGCAAATCGAACCCCTTCGCTGACATTCAATTTTCCGTTGGCTGTTGAGGACAATGTAAGGAAGCTTGGGGTAGCATCGAGCCATTGAGCTGCTACCTCGCTCCCTTACCCACTCACACGCAAAATCACCTCATGCTGGCGGGCTTCAAAGTTCCGTTGTCGGCGGAGATCTGATTTCCAAACCGATTATCAGAAGATTCAACCCCATGACCTCATTCTACGCTTGCCAGGCTCGTGGACATCGATCCACTCCCTTGAATGTATCCTGTGTGCTGACGAATGAGAGAAGCAAATGTCACTGTACGTACCATGTCGATGGCCGCGTCAATCGGTTGGCATTTCTCAACCGGTGCACGCGTGCAGCTCCTTACACATGATATTTTTCCGATGGTTCGAGCGTTGGAGCAAGGTCGGGTGCAACGGCCGGCGTGTAGATATTGCCCCCCGCTGCCATCGTCTGAGCTTAGAGTATCATGTGGGGCCTGACGGTTGAATGGAGTGGCAGAACAAGTCGTCGGGATCATGGTTCGGCGGGAATGCACGAGCGGTGGTCCATCAGAGAGCAGTGAAAGTGCGAACGGAGGCAAATGCGGATGGCGAAAAGGCGAAAGGCGATGGTAGGTAATTGTGACAACAACTGTGCTGCGGCGTCAGCGCCGGTCACTTCACGCGCTCTCTCAAGGATCCGGCGGCAGACAACAATTGACGCCAAGGGCCCGCCAGACTCGGCTGGGAAAGCGTCTAGGAGCGCCACCTCTCAGTCTGTTCTTCGACCAAACTCACACACACTAAAAACACACTCACGCACATCTGCAAACTTCTCTGTGCTCATCCGCTGCGCTGCTGTTACCCTTTTGTCTCTTGAAATCCTCCCCCTACCGATCAACACCTCAAATTTTCAGTCTCGATCGGAACTTGCCCACTGCGCTGCCGCCATCCACCTTTGAATTGTGTCAGACTCCACTACCCGACGCTCTCATTGGCTTCATCAGCCTTCTAACATTTCCTTTTTCCGCAAAAGCTGCCAAAGGCATCGAGTATTTCGTGACTTTGAGTCGCTGGTGCCGCACTCCGAACCACCTCGCCTTCCGCTATCATGACTACCGCCGCGCCCTCAGGTGAGCGCACCTGCTACAATTGTAAGGATATTATTTTCCATTTTGCGATTCAATCCACCCGATTTCGGGCCAAGTCATCCTTCGCGCTGCGGCAAGCAACCGTCGACTTCGTTCGCAGCAATAAGGTCCACTGCGTCTTCGCATCACCTTTGAAGTGACAGAGTCGCATCTTCAGGCTTGGCCATCACCTGCGAAGCTCATGCCCTGTTTTGGCAATTAATCTACCCATAACCTACTCTCTTCGCCACTGTTGGCATTCTGAACTGCCGATAATGTCCTCATCTCCGCGTCTACCACGCTCGCTATGCTTCTGCCGGCGTGCGACGAATTCCATCACTACCTACGATGTTAAAACCATAACGCTTCGTGCGAAAAATTTCTGACAAAAATGACGTACAGGTGGGCAGACTGGGCACCAAGCACGCGATTGCCCGACTCGCGATAACCCGGTGTGCTACAACTGCAAACAAACCGGCCATCTCTCACGCGACTGCCCTGAGCCTCGCAATGCTGCTGCGGGCGGCGAAACAGATCGCGTCTGCTACCGCTGCTACCAGCCAGGCCATTTGGCCAAAGACTGCCCGACGGAGCAAGCCGCCGCTGGTCAAGAATGCTATAAATGTGGTCGCCTCGGCCACATCGCTCGTAACTGCCCACAGGGTGCAGGCGGCATGGGAGGCATGCGCGGCGGCTACGGTGGCGGCTACGGTGGTAGCTATGGCTTTGGAACAGGCGCAAAGCAGTGCTATTCTTGCGGTGGCTTTGGTCATATGAGCCGTGATTGCACTCAGGGTCAGAAGTGCTACAACTGCAAGTGTTCCTTACTCCGTTTCTGCACCACTACCACTAACCTCGTGTATAGGTGGCGAGTATGGCCATCTCTCCAAGGACTGCACCACTCCAAGCACCGAGCGTGTGTGTTACAAGTGCAAGCAGCCAGGTCACATTCAGGCTGAATGCCCCAACTAAGCCTGACCTTGCCTTGACTCGGTCCCATACCTCTCGAAGATCTCGATTCTACGCCTATGGAATCCATTGCTCTGTCCGTCTGTTTGGATCACCAAAAGGGCGACATTCCGTGGGTTGGGCTAGATGCGACGGACAGACGGACAGACAGGATACTATCGACCGACGGGTCTTTTTGCAACCCCCTTTTCCCTTCATCATATCATGTTAAGACTGTACTTGTACGATATCTCATTTGACCTAGGCCATCAGATCCCGCCTAGTAGTGGCCATTTACGAACGGTTGATCTGAACTTGCTTATGGTCCGGATGGCATAACCTACAGAGGCGCATTTGCTTTTATAGGATGCTGAGGTTGCGTTTCACACGCTCTCGCACGCCTTTGCGATCTGATTCAATCCTCACGCTGGAGCCTTGCTCGATGTTCTCCTAGGAGACTTAAAGCTCCCAGCCATTCTTGCTTTTGCGATTTCATGGCGTTCAAAAAAAACTACAGCTCTAGCTATCGCTAGCAACGAAGACACGAGATATGATCAACCAGTCAGATGTTCTGGATCTCCAACCAAAATTCATGAGCAATTATTATCACGAAATCCGCTGCCCTTCGCCTCGAACCATTTGCCATTTCGCTTTCGCGGTGCTGCGATCATCCTCGGCGGCTGCGCACGTTTCACATTATCTTGCTTTTCTTCCGTCTTCCAGATCTGCGCGGCGCTGAAACGGGCGGCCGTAATCAACGCTCAGATCCACAATCACTTTTCGCAATCCGTACGTATTAGGTGATTTCCATTGCTCATCGAGTACCCCGCATAACCGTCAGCGACTTTCTTCCCACGCACTCTCTTCATATCCCTTGACTAGCGGCAACGGCGCCGAACGAAAATTGCTACACGGCGTGTAGGCCCCCGACCAAACAGCGTATTCTGACGTCAAGCCTTGCTAGGGTTCCTGCAGCGTTTCGACCTGTCAGCGCTGCGGTTGGGTGAGACACCCCCCCGGGCCAAGAGAACGCACGGCAAACACTGTGTTCCACGCCCGGGAGCGCACGCGCAGGCTGCGCCATCAAACTTCATCTGTAGTTAGATCGGCCTCCCGTATCGGAGAAGGAAATGAGAGTACGTTGTGGAGACTGTGGAAAGGCATTCCTTCTGTCCGAAGAGATGTCCCTGGAACCTATAGCAATGGGAACAGTCTGTCTAAGCTCGGATGCAATGGTATATTGTGATGAAGAAACCCTCAAGGTTGAACCAGGGACACTCTCGTCCCTGAGCGTTTTAACTTTCTAGGAGAGGAAACATTTCTTGCGAATTTGAACTCCCTTGCATGCACTTCTCCTTGACACGAGTATTATATTTCCCATTATCCATTATTAAGCGACTGTGCACGGCAATCACGGAATTAAACTAGGATTGACATACCCGCGAGCCCACTTCACATCTTAAGATAGAAGGATCTCGTTCGTACAGCAACGAACCATTCAACACACTGAATTCGTACAAAAGGACAGAAACGATATCTACGGGCGCAGAATCAACCATCCACGTTCCCATCTATCCTGGAAGACTTAAACGCCCATTCCAAGCCACCATGCAAAACGCCAGCCCGTGCAAACCCCCAAACTCATGCGATGGGGAGACGTGGAGACGCGGCACCATCGAAAGCCCCTCAGCCACCTCATCTATCCTCTCATGCCCCCTATCAATACTGCAGGCACTTGGCCATGACCCTCCCAAAGTACTGCTGGGCGAAGCTCTCGCAGTAGTAGCTGTGGGCGGCGCTGTGCTCCTTGACGAGATTGTGGGCGAGTTCGTGGCACATGGTGATCCACCAGTAGGCGAGGGCGTCGACGCGGCGGTCGCGCGACGCGGCGAAGTGCGGCAGGTGCAGCGCCAGGAACCAGTGGTAGTTGAAGAAGAGCGCGCCGCGCTCGTTGAAGGCGATGGTCGGCCCGCCGTCGTCGAAGAACGTGTGCAGCGACTGCGCCCGCAGCCCGAATATCGACGCCACGTCCAGCAGCAGGTGCCCGAACGTGTTCAGCCCGCCGCTTTGCGTCGCGAGGAACTCTGCTCGCTGTGCTGCGTTGCGCCCCATGTAGAACTTTATGCCTGCGCCCGTGTCGCCGACTAAGACGAGGTCTTGAGCTGGCGTGGAATCGCAGTACGATCCCTTTGCCTCCGCGACATTGGTGGTGCTCGGCCGATTGAACACACTATTTGAGTTATGGGAGCGGCAAGCATTAACGGCGTTGGTAAGGTTCTGCGTGACATTACGCTCGCTGTTTGCAGGGTCTGCGACAGTAGGCGGCGTCGCGGGCTGAGTTGCGATACCGACTCCCCCTCGTAGTCTATCGCCGATATTCCGAGCCCATTCAGGGGCAGATGACATCAGCTCCTGAAGTGAATTGCCTGTAGGAGGCGGAAGTGCGGACGATTGATGTTTTTCCTGATCTTGAGGTGAATCAAAGAACTCACCAGGCATGCGTGGGCCATTCGGAGTAGGTTGCTGGCCTTCGATCGATTGCGGACGAGCGCGAGCTGGAGTTGCAACTTCATATGGTGGAGGCGGTCCTAATGGCAGTTGCTTTTCCTGCTCAGCTAACTGTCTCTGTTCTGCCTTCCTCTTCTCCTCTTCCGCAGCCTGCTTCTTTCGCTCTTCTTCAGCAAGTTTGGTCTCATACTCCTTCTGGCGTAGGATGCGATCTACGTTGTAGCCTTTGCTTCGTAGTCGGCGTAAGTCCGAGCTTAGGACCATCTCCAGAGCCAATGCGTCATTTTGCTTGAGGCGATTGAGTAGGAGACCAGCAATCCAATATGCCACTTCGTAAAGGTCCGGATCGCGAACAGTGTACAAGGTGACTTCTTTCCCTTTGACATCCACTGCTGCCGTCCTCTTCTCGCGGAAAGGCCTGACGGGATAGCCTTGCAGAGTCTGAGTCATGGTAATGGAGTCTACGGAGACAACAGAGAGGTACTTGTCCAGCCATTTGGCATCATGTCGTATGTCTTGACCATGCTCATACAGGAAGAGCCTTGAACGTTCGACAATGTGCTTACGCATCTTAAGAGCTTCAGACTGATCGCGTCGAACGTTGCCACGGCTCGTCTCCTTCCTTACCAAAGATGATAGCAGTGGGACACCCAAAGATTGATAGAAAGATTCGAGAACGTCATCCTGCGGTGCAGTTGCAAGAACATCTCGAAACACGTGATACTCTCGAACAGCATCTTGAATGACAATGTCCGATGCTTTTCTTAGCAATGAGTGCCTGATCGTTACATCTTCGTCGTCCAAATCGTCATCCAAACTAATCAAGTCAGCTTGAATCTTATGCTTTGAGGATTCTGCGAAAGACTCTTTGTATGCAAGCAGACACGGCTGCGACTTCAACTCCTTCCACAAAGTCTTCTCGGTCTTCAATCGATTTGCACTTTCGGCAATCTTGCGGAGAAGTTCGAGGTATTTCTTGTCTCCGAGAACACCAATTATTCGCGCCGGGCTTTCAACGACCATCTGAGCAAGTTCAACGCTGTTGGGTTCCTCTTTCGAACCAACTCTGTGCAGGAAAGAGTTGGCCTCAGGTCCGAAGTCCACGAAATCCAGTATCTCTCCATACGTAGACGGATCACCAAGGAAGCAGTTGCGCGGGCTGGTCAATCGAACTGTCTGTTTCTCGCTCTTCTTCACAATAGGTACGATCTGTGCATTACCGACTGTATCAGCGAGCTGTCCGTTGAGTTCGGCAAGTCTTCCAGCGAAGTAGCCAAAGATCTCCATGGCGGTTCTACTCGATGTCGGTGGAGATTTGATGAGACGAGCGACAGCATCTTGAATGGGAGGATCAGGCGACACGCCGAAACGCATTGCAAACTGTTTGAGGTCATGACGCAATATTGGATAACCCATGATTGCTCCGCGTTCGTTCTGGTAGCACGCCGCTGGCGACAGAAGTGTGGGAAACGGTATCCCTTCTACCGGCAGAAACGGAAGGGATCGAATCTGAGATAGGTCGGTGCGCACATAGTTGTTCGCAATGTAGTTCTCTTGGAAATACCTTATAGTAAGGTCATATTTCTTTTGGTCGTTCGCCGAAGCGGCTTCCGTCATCACGCGAATGAGTTCAAGCATCGAAGGATATTGCTTGAGACCGAGGAAACTCAAGAACTTGCCCTCTAGGCTCGTATGGCGATAAGTACCAGGCCAATAAAGGACTGGCAGTCCCATATCACGAATGGCCTCTTTGGGTTCGAAAAGCTCAGATATTTTGTACAATCGGCTGGACGGTTGCCTTGACGAGCCAGACCACTCTTCGCTAGGACAGATCGCAGCTGATCGAAGTCGCTCAATGTCCTTGGAAGGTATGTCGTTCCGTACGCTGGTCAAATATTGCACAAGATCGACAAAACTCCAAGTTGTGTTCTCTTTTTCACTAGTCTTGGAAAATCGTGACATCAACCGGTCGAAGACGTAGTTCAACTCAATCGTTTTGCGGACACCGAGGGCTGTGAGAACCTTTTCCTTAACTCCGTGGATTCCTTCAATCGTAGGTAAATCATCGAACAGTTTTACAGACGCAAAATAACTCTGTGTGGGACGTCGCATGCCGAGCTTTGTTGGAATGACCGTTTTGTCATTGAAAGTTTCAACAATGGTCGACCGAGAGTTTTGAGCAAGGCTATCCCACTGCTTGGATATTACCGTTAAAACGGCGGCAGCAAAACCTGAACTCTTTTGAATGTCATGCTCTTGTGAGAGCTCGCCCGAGGCCGCTCCATCCAGCAAAAATTGTATCCATGGCACAAGCTGAAGTTCTTCCCAACCAAATCCCTCGAGGTGTACGCGAGGTATCGCTTTCGAGAACCGGAATGGAATGGTTGACAACGGTAGTGGCATATCAGGAGGAATTTTCGTGCCGCCAACGAATGTCTTGATCTGCGAGAGTGCTATGATTCGACCGGCACCAGATTTCTCGTCCAAAGAAAAGACTGCTGAGTCAAGCAGGCTCTGTATCGTGTTGGGATCTAACTCGGAATTCTTGAGCTGCTGACTAGACCACTTTAAGAACTCGGTGAACTGAGCTTCGTTAAGAGATCGAGCCTCCAGCTCAGTTCTAATATCCTTGATCGACATGTCTGATATCAAGCCGCGAGTATATAGCTTTTGGATGAACTGTTCAGCCGCTGTGGCAAGGGTTGGAGGCACAATTGGAATATTCTCCAAGAAGCTCAAAGGCTCCGCAACGACGCGTACGCGGTTACTCGCGAGAACCCCAGATGTGGATAAAACGTCAATGTAAGCGTTCGTCGAGCATTCCCAAAAAGCTTCCTCGATTATCTCGCCAACGAGTGTAGAGGGGGTCGATTCTCTCGCATTGTATTGATTGAATATGTGGGCGGCGTGAGGAACCATGGCCTCTGCATCTTTTCTTGAAACAGAGTTCTCTTTCCTAGCGGCCACAGCTCGAGCAATTTCCTTCTTCATCTCATCCATTTCACTCATGTACGCAATGCGACATGCGATGCCTGCGACCCGGAGCATCTCAATGTTCCATGTTTTCACATAACGAGCATTCAGATCGATGCTCTCACGCTCCACTGTTGGAATTACAGATGGAGCTGAGACATGACAAAGAAGACCTGTCGTTTGGGCCGTGGGAAATCCGATAAAGATTCGTCCATTCTTAGTGGGGAGAACTTGGTGGAAAATGTCCTTGGATTTCTTTGATGTGATGCCGGATGAAGTTGTTGATGAAACGTTGGTTTCCTCGAATCCGGACGTAAGAATGGCAATCCTTGTGTGCTTGGGAGGTGGCTTCTTTGTCGCTCGTTCGAGCTCCTTCGCGAAATTGGATGCAACATAGGTTTGGATGTTGATAGTACTGACTCGTAAAAACACTGTAGATGTTGAATGCTCTGCCACATGCTCTCTAACAACTCGCTGTGCTTCAGCCTCAGCTTCTCGAGTCTTTCGGGCCGACTGATGCAAAGATGATCCTGCGGTAGTAAATCGAGAGAACAAGCTACGCAATGAGGGCACGGATGCTTCATCTTCCTGAGGAACGACATCAGAAGATGAACCCCGAAGGTTCCATGCAACTGCGTTTAACCACTTCGCATCGATTTGCGCGCTCTGATGAACAACGCCAACGACTTTCATCATCTTCTCCTTCGTAGTGGTCTTGATGCCTTGCGGTAGACGTGCGTCCGAGCCAGGTGCAAGCTTCTTGTTGAGTGTCAAGATATTCCATTGATCTAACCAAAGTTCGATCGTTTCCAATCCGACGAAAGTAAGGCTAGTGCTGAGAAACTGACATATTGACATGAGATCAGGTAGTGGCGAGTTTGTGCTTCTGTAGTTCAATAGAAACGTTGTGTCGATGGGTTCTTGGTCGCTTGGAACAGTTCCAGACTTCGTGTAGAGGCTGTTGCCTTTCCATAGAAATGCCATCGTTTTGCTGCCGGAAATCACAAAAGGCTCTTCGCAGTCGGCAAACACACTATAGAAGCCCACTCCGAAAGCTCCAATTTTGGTCTCGTCAGGGTTACCTTCGGCAATACGTTTCAACCGAGCCCAGTCATCCGTAGAAAACGATTCTCCATTGTTCGAGACGACAACACGATAAATGGTGTGATTTTGCAGCGTATGGCGAAGAAGTGTAGCTTCATCCGAGCCTGGTGGAACTGGTACTGTCCTGGATGGTAGGGTTCCGAAGCGTATTGATACTTTAGTTGCTTGTGCGTCTGCGGCATTCTGAATGAGTTCTCTCAAGGTTGTCCAGTCACTGGAATAACGTGCCAGGACTTTGTCGATGAGCGCCCGCGTATTGACGGTAACGGCTTCCTCGTTTCCATCAGAGCCCACGGTCTGCTCACGCAAACGCGTGAGATCCATGTTGCAAGTGAGCAGAGTGCCAGAGCCTGATGCTGAATACTGTGCAACTGCGAGTGGAATAATATGTGAAGCAGTCTCTATTCTTCTCAGAAGAATAAAGGTGAATAAGTTGTACAACTAGTAGAAACAAAGATGTATCCACATAGCCAACATTTATGTTTCTACCCCGTTCTAACGTCCTGCGCGAGACTGTTAGCACCAACTAGCCAGGAAGTCGAAGAATCCGTTGCCACTCCAGGATTAGATGAGAGCCCGGAAATATGAACGGAACGAACGAGAAGATCGCCTTGCGGAGTAGGAACACTGCACATAAATTGCAGCCTCAGAAAGTGCTATGCAAGGCAGCAGGGACGCGTGCCAAAGGGCAAGGAGTGAGTCAAAGCAGAATACATATGCATACCTCTGTGAAACGTGTATTCTCCGCAAACGCCGTACCATCTACAAAGAAAGAAGGACCGCGCAGATGACAAATGTTTGTAGAAGACGGTGGTAGCAGGTGGACGAACTACATGTATTGAGGTTGTTGCTCACGTTTCCAAAAGTCTCAGCGTTGAACGCCACATGCCGCATCCAAGCGCCAGAAGGTGGCGAAGTCAACTTGGTCTTTGAGTAGGTACGATATTCGGTTTCACGTTTCTCCGCCATCTCAGCTTAGCCTGTGCGAAATCAAACGCCTCCGGCAACCAAGTTGGACGCTGCAATGCAATCTGAAGCATGATTTCAAAAACAGGGCGTTAGTTACGGCCTGTACGACCAAATCCGCCACGGCCTCCGCTCGCCATCGCAAATCACTCGTCTCTTAGAGCGAGCCGCATCCCGGTGACGACGTCTTTCATCTGGAACTTTCCCGAAGAACCATGTCCAAAACTCGAACAACCAGAAACGCCCAGATGCCGTCATGTCGGCACGAGATTCCTTTTCGCCTGTCGCGCCCGCTCGTGTACGGGTCCTCGTTCTTCCTGCGGGCCGTATTAAGCGCTCCCGCTTCCTAACCTTCTTCAATTTGCTGGCACAGACGCACGAAGTGCGACTGGGCGATGTCCGTGGCGATGCTAGGCCAGATAGGGCAATGTTCTCGCCGTTAAACTTTCCCGATGGGCAGGTCCTCTACGACTTTACGATTTCCGAGCCGGCTGAGAACCACCTGGCTCTATCTCCCTTTGAGCTCTTCAGAGAACCATTCGTGGCGCTCGGTCTGGCTGACTGGGCCGAATACTCTTCTCGGTTAGAGTCGAATTCTGATCATTCAGAATCCAGTGGGGCTCTTCCACCATCTGATAGTTCTCTGAACAGCTTCGAGAGCCTTGCAAGTGAACTTCGGGCCCGGTATCCACGAATATTACTGCATCAGGTGCTTCTCTTCGACTCCCCTTTCGCAGAGTCTCGAGATTTCAAGTTTAACAGCTTGGCACATGTCCCTCCCGTAGATCGCGGGAAATCAACTACGATGAAAACGATTGTTTGTGACATTACAGCCGCTCTTCTTGCCGAGATGAGCACGTTTGCAAAATCCATTCAAGCGCTACCCTCGATTACTACCCCTTCTCAAGGCCACAAGCCCGCGAATGGCGGCCCAATCACCCAACGCTTTCGAGACGCGACCCTCGTGCGGACGAACTCTCTCGGCGCTTCAAGACCCCGTTCGGTGTCGCCAGCTGTTCAAGACGATCTTAACATTCATCGCATGTCAATGCCTGTCTTCGCTTCCAGCAATTCAGCTGCTTCGAGTCCAACAGGAGGATCAAGGCCAACCTCTCCAGATTCGGGACCGCGAAAGTTGCCAGCAAGGACATTCGAAGAGATTTCTGGCCATAGCAGCGTGCCAGAGCTACACAGTACTAGCGGCGAGCTCTCTTCTAGTCAAGACAGAGTCTCCACCCATGGCTTTGGATCCGGTAGTCTTGACGAGTGGAACCGCAACAAGGGCCAGTGTCGGATTGGCATCGTGGTCGCATCCCTTCATATCCAGGCTGGGCGCTGGCGGGACGCAATGAAAGACCTCATGGACAATGCATTGAAGGCGAAGGCGTTTAGTGATCATTTGTGGCACGCAAAAGCTCTGGAAAATATCTTGGTGTGTATGATACTTCTTGCTTGGTCCCGTCTTGATTTCCAAATACCGTCAATTTGTTACCCAATACCTGATCGAACGGTGAGAGCTGCCCAGAGTACTCCAGTTTCGAGTAGCTCCGACCTCACGCCGGTGACGGGGACACCTTCCAGCCGCCCTGCCGATCTAAATGCTCTCTCGCAATTGATTCCGGATCTAGCGAACATGATCATCAGCATCTATACAAGACCACTGAGCGTGACTGGCGAGTTTCTGCCAGAGCTGGCGTTTTCAGAGACAACAATTCGCTTATCAAAGATATTGGCGGCGCTGCATCTTGCTGGCGGTACTTTAACCGACGATGTGTTGCAATCTTTGGTTAATGGAACTTTGCCGAAACCTTATCAACAGTCTCTTGCCGCGTGCCGCCTCACAATCAACCCTACACGCTCTTCCATTGAGTCTTTCATATTGCGGGCTTATCCTGACATCGGAGAAGGTTCCGACTTGTCCTCTGTAGACCGGGTCATGATCCTAGCTGGCATGGCGTCGGTTTTCTCGACTTTAGGACTTCAGCGGAAAAAATCACTATTGGTGACAGAGTACATGGATGCTTTAACCTACGCAATCAACGACGGCAAAAGGATGGATGCTGCGCAGGCAGGATTTCATCCATCGGCGGGCATGACCACTTTCTCACCTGTTGGCGGCAGCATCGACCAATTGACAGGATCTCCAAATGGTGTTGACAACTTGGAATTCGGCTTGGAAGATTTCTTAAATATCCTTTGTCGTGTACACGGAATCCCGGAAGCCAATTGGTCGGAGACTATTGGCTTCGAAGCTCTTCACGGTGATCAAACCAATGGAACTGACGACCCAAAAGTGGGAGACTCTGGTGCAGTGAATGGCTCGTCGGCTTCAATATCCGACAAACTCGTTGGGAATTTTGTTCTCCGTTCCTTCGGGAGTGTGAATATCAAGGCTGACGTACTGCGATCTTGCATTCAGCTTTGTGAGGCACTTTCTGATGTTGGTGGCATCCTACATTATACTGCCGCATTGCTCACGACAGCTGGACCCGGGATTGCCCCAAGTTTTGATAGCGGTGACAGCTTGATTACACTATCGAGAGAAGAGCAATTATCACTGATTGGTGCGATCACGAAAACAGCTGCCGACGCTAAGCTCATTGGCATTAATGCTGAAGCTGAGTTCTGGGATGAGTTCTTGGTTCGTGGCCTTTACACTCTAGAGTCGTTGTCAGGCATAGTATTACGTCAACAAAAACATTCGGATTTCAACAAGGCGAAGAAGAAAAGGGGACCCGAGTCAACCTTTAAGATGGTCCATGATCCGTTCGCAAACAAGCCGACACAGGCTGAAGCCAGAGAACTAATAGTTGCTGGCGAAGAAAGAGAGTTCGTTATTACGCTCCAGAATCCCTACGAATTTGAAGTCGACGTAGAACGAGTTAGGATCCTATCAGGAGTCATAGTCATTGGATCATCAACTCATGGCTTCATTCTGCGACCATCAAGGACACAGAGCATCTCCGTTTCTGGAATGATTGTGAATCCTGGCACCGTATCTATTGATGCTTGCGTGATAAAAGTCCGGGGCTGTCGAGAGCGTCGCTTCTCAATTTTCTCGGAGCCATGGACGCCGATACCCGAGACAAAGATGAAGAATATTGGGCTTTTGAAGTCTCGTTCACAAAAGTCACGACCAAAATCTGACGAATCGACATCATCTCAAACCGGGGCGGTAACATTGTCATCCTTTCCGCCGCCGTCGGTCATTTCATTGACGGTCATACCTGCTCAGCCAAGTATCATTGTCAAGGAAGGCCCATCGTCCGAAGTAGCACTCATGCTGCTTGAAGGCGAGCGTAAGAAGGTCTCGATCACACTATGCAATGAATCAGACACCGTGGGTGCCGATTTCTTTCAGCTCATCTACAAAGACACAAGTTCTGCTGCAATGCTAGATGCTATTTCCAACGGCAATCTTCCGCCGTCCGAGCTGCACGAACTTGAATATCAACTGACCCACTTTCCGGCCATTCAATTGTGCAATGTCCAACCACTTTCGATGGGCCCGGGTGAGACCAAATCATTCGAATTCGAGATCCTAGGAAAACCTGGACTTACGAATGCTACTGTGGTATTCTTGTACGCAAACATCAGCATGAGCCACGTGGAAGACAAGAATATCTTCTACAGTCGAGAACTCACAGTGGCCTTCTCGATCACAGTCAACGCGAGTATCTTGCTTCATCGTTTTGATGTTTTACCATTCTCTGGAACCTTCCATGGAAGTATCCGGCAGACTTCAACACATACAAACTCAACATTTGATCCTCTTACGGAGCATCAAGGTCGTCTAAGTTTGATCAAGCAAATGCAACTTGCGGTTCAGAGCCAGCCACCTCAGGAGTACTTCTTGGTAGTTCTCGATCTTCGCAATGGCTGGCCAGCTCCGATTACAACGTCTGTCTACGTTGATTCCGCTCCCGATGGTGAGGAAGATTTTTCTCCACAAATAGTTCACGAGTTGATCCAACCGGGCCATATATCTCGTTTCGTTCTGCTCGTCCCAAAGATTTATCTCTCTCAACCTCATCAACCTATCAAACCGTTACATCCGGAGAACGAGCGTCAGTTCGTAGTTAGCACATCAGCATCGTCTATCGAAGCCGAAAGAACCAATCGAGAGCTGTTTTGGTATCGAGAGGCTCTTTTAAGCTTGCTTCGTGCAAACTGGTCATTTGATAGCAGTGGTCGCAGCGGCAGCGTTGATTTGCGGGCCTTGAGACTAACCTTAAGAATGATTGACACAATTCGGTTGGATGACTTGTCGATTGAGTTCGAGGTCACAGCGAGCGACCCGCAGCAGCACAGTGCTCGTAAGATCAACCGAGGAACATTCGAAGTGCAGCTAGAGGAAGACTTAATCTTCACGACAAAACTGACGAACCGCTCGGAGAGGACAATATATCCTCTGCTCAGAATACAGCCGTCATGGGCACAAGGGCCTCACGATCCCGCGGTTGACCTCGGAAAGAGAATGACTCTGGACGGCACGCTTCAAAAGACATTGTCACCAATTGGCCCAGGAGAAACTTCAATGACCGCGACGGCAATTTGCATGACGTGTTCTGGAGAAGTGGATATCGGGGCTGTCGTCGAAGAATATCGAGTTTCAGAGGACCTGGGCGAGGCTGAAGGCAATTCGAGAAGGCCCAGAATGTCAACGGGAACGATTCCGGACGCGATTGGAGATATCGCGGGCAGGCGGATGTGGACAGCAAGTCAGACGTGCCGTCTCATTGCAAGATAACTTAGATGAATTGAATAAATAAATTTTTAATGTCATCCCATTCTTGCTTCATTTACCTTATGTACGGAGGAATCCGTAGGCCGCATGAAAAGCGTGGAGCTTTTTCGGCCTTACAGCCTTAAAATGTTGTACACAGTATGTGGTAGAGTATCGTATCCGAAATCCAAAAGCAGCTGTCGAAACTTCAACTTGAGTCTAGACACTTTCAGAATCAGCGACCTGCTTCCAACCGAACCGAAGTCAAGATGAGGGTTTTAACCACACACATTTTACTTGATTCCCTCCTCCTTGTCAGCACAGCACTTGCTGCCCGATTGAGCATCAATATCCCGCCGACCCAACAGCTCCCTAATCCCTACGTCCTACCTTCCACCACGCATGCCACACTTCAATCACACGGTGCACCTCTTTCTGCGCAGCTGACACGCGCAAACAAATTTACTTTCGAAGATGTAGCTCCAGGATCATATCTCTTCACCGTTCATTGCCGCGACTACTCCTTCGAGCCGCTCCGAATAGACGTTGAGAGCAACCAGACCGCTGGAGGTGGAGAATACGTTACAGCCTGGCAGACATTCAAGGGCAACGAATGGGACAATAAAGGAGAGCTTCGGGGCCAAGGTGATGCGAAGGATGAGGTACAGATTGAAGTTCGAAGCACCGGCGTCAAGGACTATTATCAGCAACGACAGGGCTGTACGTTTTATGCACTTCGGACAACATTTTAGAAACGTATGCTGACATGAAGAACAGTTTCGATTCTATCATTCTTCAAGAACCCCATGATCCTCATGGCCCTCTTCTCGCTTGTAATCATCGTCGGAATGCCCTACCTCCTCGAAAACATGGATCCGGAGTCACGCGCCGAATTTGAAGAGATCCAAAAGTCCAGTCCATTAGCAAATATGAATCCCTCTAATCCTGCGGGTGCCCTAGGGAACTTTGACTTCGCATCTTGGATGGCGGGCAGGTCAAGTGAACCAAGCAGCAACTCGCAAGAAAAACAGAACACGGGAAGTGACCAGAGTGGCGGGAGAAAGAGAGGTTAAATGACACTGTTTGCCCAGAGTACTTAGATTTACGGAAAGGCAATGTACTCGTAATTATAGCAAATTGATATTGCCGAAATCCACCGAACAGATTCTCCTGTCTCAAAACTAACACTGCGCCTTAGGGTATCGATATTGCACGCAACGCCACAAATAGTGCTCAGATCATCAGGTCGTAGGCAGAACTAACCTTGGTCGTCTTTCCGTAATGGGTCTCCGCATCGTCATCTGCTCCGCACATCTCATAGCTCAGCACCGAATGATCAGCATAAGTGAGAAGCAATCTCCATTTCCTAGGCCGACCCTGCTCTCGCTCACCAAGCATGCCTTGAATTGGAGACACTGCAAGACCAATCAACATCACCTCCGGTCTCTCACGTTTTTGTTCCTGGTCGGCAGTTGGTAACAACCACTCCATTCGGAAGGAGTACCTGGTTTTCCGCATTCTGTTGTCGCAATTTTGGAAGAGAGCAAGAACAGCTGCTCGACCTTTGGGTGTAGCCACTACTACAACGCCCAATTCGGGGATCAAGGCATGTAGCGATATGCGATCGCAGAAGTCTGCGTTGACGTTATTTGAGAATAGAGCGTGTGAGAATAGGTTATGAGGCGATGACGTCTGATCCCCTCTTTCAATCTGCTGTTTGAATGGTTCATACACTCCCAGGATGGGATATGGCCGGTTCTCCGCACCTCGAGGTTGCATAAGGAAAATGCTGTGGACCGAAAGCTGGATAAATGGAACCTGTGGAAAGCGATTGCCTGTTAAGCCCTGCCTCAGCTCACGACGATACAGCGGCCGTCTGTAACAAACATGGTTAAATCTTAGAGATGCTAACGTGGATGATCGGGAGCATTACCTTAAGGGTATTGTCGTCAAAATGTGAATATCGTCATCGCCATGCTGAGTATCGTCCAAAAGCGATACAGAATATTGCTCGTCACCTTCGTCATCGTCATCTTCATCATCACTAGCGTCACCATCACTTTCATCCTCCTCCTCTTCCATTTCGGCTTCGACTTCGGAATCGGCATCGTTTGGTTGCGGCAGGTCTGCCGAATTGCCTGTCTCATCAATCTGGTTGCCTTCGGGGGAATGATCCATCTCGGCATCTTCTGAAGTTAATGAGGGTTCGGTTGATATTTCTCCCTCATCTCCATCACTGACAACCAAGGATTCGTCCATCTCTTCTTCAATGTCCATGTCTACCTCTTCAGAATGATCACTCGAGACGGCAACATCACCAGCCAAATTAGAACGACTCGTGCGAACTACGTTTGTGAGATAAGTTGCTGACGAATTCGGGACTGAAAGCCTCATCGTAGAAGCGTCCAAAGGTTGAGTTGGTAAATGCCCGCATTTTTGAACAACGTCGTGGGCATTTATGCTTACATCGCATCCCAGAATATCATTAACGGGAGATGGATATTTTCTGAACGCAGATTTGTGAAGCCAAGCAAGGCCCCATACTACATCAAAAGTTAGCATCATGTAAGCGTCTTCAGAGAGAGTATCAGAATGCTCAGGGTTGAGAAGGAAGTAATGGACCAACCAGAATGCGGATATCTGTGAACAAAACGAGTCCCACATAAGCAGTGAGAGCGAGGCCGGAATGCTGTGCAGTAGTCAACTTGATCGAGCTCGAGAACTTCACGTAGCTGGAGATCCCAAATGTGTATCATCCCATTGATGGATCCACAAGCGAGATATCTACCATCTGGATCGTCTGGCGTGTTGCAGAACGAAACACAAGGAATATTATCTCGCTGTCCATGGAGAGTATAGGCTCGATCTTGTTTACGTGATTCCAGAACACTTTCAGCTGCTGTAGATGAGTCTGACTCTCCGTCGTCGTCTTTGGAGTCTCCGCTATCATGCTGCTCATCCTTCCGTTCGGAAGTGAGCGCGAATTCAAAGACTGTGACGTTATGGGTATTTGCGCTGACGGCGATCTTTCGGGCCTCGGTATGAACTGCTATACCCCAAGCGCTCTTTCCCACGTTTTTCAAAAAGAAGTGACGGACATCAGTGGCGTAGACATCCTCTGCACAATCCGGTTCAAGGCGACGTTCGATCGCTTTTTGAATCTCATCAACACGGAATCCAATAACGTCGCCATCATCACAAGTTACCAGGACAACCTCCTCGATACCAAGGAAAGTGACAACTAGATGATTGACGCTGTGGGGGTGGCGAGTATCTAGATAGCCCGGTAGGTTGGAGCCGGATTTTGGAAGTTGAATTTTCAACACAGGATCCTTTCCAAGCTTTTGCAGGGGAAACGAAGGTTGATACATCCAAATTTCGTCACCGATGGCAATGAAGTATAGATTATGCACGTGGGATAATCCAGTCTGCAAAGTCGTGAGTTTGGGCGATGATCTTAGAAGCAACATGATAAGCTTACTAGGTTTGCTCTCATAATACTGATTCTTGGTACCACAGGATCACTTTGATAAGTGATTGGTCTTCTGCGTTTCCTGATGAGACCCATAATAAGTGAAGTGAACGTATGTAGAACAAGTCGGCTTACGATTGGAACTACATTCGGTTAGCAGGCTCTATCTTTAAATCCACATCTACAATGGTATGATAAGTAATGAAATACTCTAAATGAAGCGATACCACAGCTTGGATCCAAAAGCATGAGGGAAAAGGTGCTCTCCGGGATTTCACTTACCCTCTCAGAACCAGCTTCCAGCTCGATGGGCCGGAGCGGAATTTGGAGCTTTCGCATACACGGGTTGCCTCCCATATCTAAAGATGGAGGAAATCAAACGACTTCATTAGTGATGTAGGTAAGGAGATGAATTTGGAACGAGGGCAATCGAGAGATGAAGTGAAGATGATCATACGGACATCACGTGATTTAATTACCGTGTGGAGAAAAAGGCGAAGGGTCAGCAAAACAGCACTTTCGACGTATTTCATTTCAATGTAGTGATTATCGCATGAGATCCTTCATCGTCGCATACATAAGATCCTTTATGCCGTCTGAGCCTCTGGCCTCCAGATAGTCCAGCATCGATATCCTGTAATCCTTCCACGTTACATCAATGCTCGTCTCGTCAGTCCAAGCTGCCAAACTCCGTTGAGTGATTGGCCCTGTATGAGGTGTTGATGTTCGGCCAGTCGCTCGACTCATCACTCTCTCTAGTTCAAGAAACGCCGACCTCGAGATGGAACTAGTTAGCGGATTATGGGACGGTCCAAAGATAAAAGCTGTATTATAGTCCTGGTCAATGCCCTGTATGTACTGCTGAAGCTCTTTTTGATTTCCAGCAGGATACAGGCAACCCATAGCATTAGTGTCCGTTGCAATGAGCCCTCGTGACCTCCATGCTAGGTTGCTGATATCCATCAAATAGCCATTGAAGATCGTAGTGTCCGATACCGTGTCTCTTCTCGACAGTCTTGCCTCTGCTTCAAATGCTTGTTTGTACGCCGTAAGCGTGGAACAAATACCAGAAAGAGCGCTTAGGGATGAGGACATTGTGAGCATGTAGACAACCTGCGGAGATGGAACAACAATCGGCATTGCATTGCCGCCATTTCTCAAGATGTCGCGGGTAATCGTTGACACTGAATGGTAGAAGCTGACGATTGACGCAGACGCCGTATCTCTCGTGGCCAATGCCGACATTGCAAGTCTTGAAACGTGCTGGAACAGATCGATGAGGACCTGCGGCTTTGTGTATTCATTTCCCCTCGAACCAGATTGTTCTTCAGCAGCTACCTGCCACAGCCATCGAGATGCCAAGTTGGTATAGAAATCGAAAAGTGTCGAGTAAGGGTCGTTAGCCCCTGCTATGACCGCTGCCTCTAGCCGACGCAAGACCATCGAATGTAAACTCTGAAAGGACTGAGGAGGCAGGTATGCTAATAGGTCAAGCAGCAGTCCAGAGTTTGAATTGCCATCCCAGAGCGAGAGGTACGTCTGAAGAAACCTCTGTACAAGAGGTGCAAGCTGCTTAGATGCCTCAGTGTGACTTGCGAGAGCCGAAAGCATATCTGGTAAGGTTGTCGATAACCCGAAACCCTGCTTCATAGCTTCCAATTCCTCTTCGAAGTATCTCGTAAGCCAGAAGTCAAGCCGAAGAGAAATATCTCGGGAATCACTGAGCAAGAAATATTTCTGCAGTAGTGGATCTCGCAGGCCGGCAACAATCTGCGAAGGTGGCTCAATTCGCTCAAGGTTGTTCACGAAATCGTCCACATTTTGTATTTCCTCAAGAGTAGTTGTGGTGTCACCTGGATGAAATGTATGGACGCCAGGTAGAACCGACGTCTTCGCTCTTCGACCACCACTTCTCGAAATCTGAAATCCATCATGCTTAGTCGTTCCGCCGTTGTGAAAGCTTGAATTCGCCCTTTGGATAGCTTGCAGTCGACTTCTCCATTCCATTGTCGCCGTGAGAGAGAGCGCCCTGTTAGACACGTGGGCTGCAATGATGATATCAGGATAAAAGTTCTTATAAACCTGTAGAAGCCCGAGCAATGCCTGCTCGTTACCTGCGATTTGCCATAGTTCCAGAAGTCGTTGAATGCGGAAATGCTTGACATGCTTCCGCCTTGTAATACCCGCAAGAAGCTGGCACAATGACGTTCGAAGACTGATCATGTCCAAGAGGTCGAAAAGGACGCCATACAGCTGGTTCAGAATATTGGGATCATGCAGGACCTCCTGCACCAGGTTCAACCATCGTACAAGCGCAGCTTGGCTAGATGCTGTGGGTTTGTGTTTGGCCTGCCCAAGGGCGCCGACAACATTGATGACGACATCATTCGGGACGCTCTCTGCTGGATAGAGGTTTTTAATCAGGGTCGTCACGCTACTTTGATCAAGAGTCGTTCTGACTGTGACCAGGTCGACAACCCTTCGCAATTCCTCGTTTCTCAAACCGAAGTTGAAAGCATGTTCGCTGATCTCATCGACATAGAGAGCCACCTGAGTACCCCTATCTCTGCTGGAGATCTTCGATGCTGTGTGATCATCAGCAATCGCCTTTCGACTCGCGGCAGACAGCATTACCGTTTTCGAGAGACTCCAAAGCATCGTGAAGATCTTGCAGCTCGCCTTTTAGCGTCAACATGTTTTCTGCAAAGCGCCCTCGAACAAGTGACCTTACCACTATCACGATCATCCGACATACTTGTCGATGGTAGCTCGCGACACACGTCTTAGCTCGCGCATGGAATCCGCGTATCACGAAATATCGCGTGGTTCGAATTGGCCTTGTGGTGGTAAACACTCGCCCGCGGGGGGATTTGTCTTTTGGCGCTACGCCGCAATGAGCCGCTGCGGCTAGCGACCCTGTCCAAATCTCCATTGCAAACACCAATCACTCCGCACGTCGATTCCTTTTTCATCACCAACCAGCGTTTATTATGCGGTGTCGCTAAGGTGCACAATTCGATTAGGACTCAGATCCGCTTCCGCACTGTTTGGCGTCGCATCTGCGTTGGTTTGATTGGCGCTCTGGAACTCAAGCATGAACGCCGAATGCATGTTACACGAGGGCAGCCCGATGCTAACGCATGCAGTCCTTGAGTTCCTTCAAAACTCTGCGAGTGGACGAGCCGCTCAAAGGAGCTTGTCATTGCATAGGCTCGTTCACTGCAGTGCAACTGCCGATGAGATCGAAACTCTACTACCCTGGGATCCTCCGCCTTCGACCTGGATTGGAGCCGGCTTACACCGAAGCTCCACGTCAGCCCACTGCACAGCTCTGGGTCCTTCTGGCTGTCATTGAGGACGTCGTGAAGCTTTCCGCTTGGTGCTTTCGCACGAAACCCAGAAAAACGGCTCGATTATTTCTCCGTGATATCTTTGACGTGCGAACAGCTGGCAAGAGCTACGAGATCAGATTTGCAATGCAACATGCCGCGCATTTCCAATAGGTCGTCACGACTCCTCCAAGTACATCCCGGCTGGTAGCTCGAATGACCCGTTCGCCCTCACTTTTACCGTGTTCCGACCACTCAAATGACTGGAATTTTCTGCATTGATTTCTGAAAAAGGATTGTGGAACCATTGCCTTGCTGTACATTGGACACTAGCTTGCATCGCGACGAACCTCGATATCCTTCCCATTCGCCTGACTCCTTCATTCTTAATGGGCTTTGCCCCTGGAGCCGTTGCTTTTTGTCCAGCTAAGCTCTAATACAGGGTAATAACATTACAATTATTGCTGCAGCACAACGCAGGCGGGCTATCCTCCAGTCATCAAGCAATGTATATCTCCGCCCGAAGCGCGATGCGCGATAGAAATGCAACACCTACGATTCTGTTTGCTGGATGCCAGAGTATCTCGTCTGCTTCCTTCTTCATAGTCCTCGAATCTCTGTGAGTCGATGCTGTCGACTGAATCAGCCGTTCTCAACCGCCCAGCTTCCTGCTAGTCCTTTGAAGCTATCACTTCAACCCACTTTCTTCTGATTTAAGTTATTTACGTGAAAAGGAGGACCTTTACGAAATCGGAATACCACACTCTATTATCGAGTCAACTTTATAGCTCTCATCGAATATCAGGAATTCATCTTTTTCGTCTTACGCAATAGACTCAGGACATGGGTGAACTAAAGTCTTCTATCCGGAGGAATCATCGAAAGACCAGCGATATTACCAAGTTACTTCAAGATACATCCCTCTCCGAGAGATCGGTTGAACCTAGCTTCCAGAAAGTCGATAGAGGACAGCTATCCGTGTGGCGAGGAGCACCGCCGTCATCGAACCTTGTTCTGTTTACACCAGCTATCCCCTCTAGCTCGGATATCGATCCATTCGAACCGCTTGGCAGAGCTCTCAGTGCGTATCATGGTCAAGTTCGACATGTACCATATCTCCCTTCTCGTGGGATAACGACCACGCACTCGACCTTCTGCAGCGTAGCTGGCTCGATTGTGATTGTGGCATGCCAGATTATTGAAGGCTACGGCCCTATCTCGAGTGCGAGCCTCAGGGGTCAGCAACACGTCGTGCGAGACATAAGAGATGTAGCCCTGGCGAACCAAATTCCAATTGTCTTAATTGAGATCGGAGCTGTTGATTGCGGTCACTTGTTTAGTACGGTGATACAATGCAATGATTATACTGCCGACATGTTGGAAATGGTGACCAGATTGATATTTTACGGATGACATTCGATGGAAATGTGCGAACCATTCCGGTGTTGATATCCATTTCAACATGTCTCCCGTATCGGTGAGCGAGATGAACAGAAGAGGCCCAGGAGCGCAATTCCTTCAACTAGGTTTGGAAGACTGAACATTTTCTTTGCATCGCGGTATAAGTCGACTGTAGCAGAAAGCTTTTGCTACATCCCTTGTACATGAGCAGCATGTACGACACTTCCATTCGATGGTCGCATGAAGTCGATTACATCATGACTATATGGTTTCTATCTCAGCAAAGATTTCTTTCACTCAATGAGATGGGCGGCGCTAATAATCCATAGTATGTGTCGTTACAGCCAAATTGAACATTCAGATTCTTTCGACGAGGTGTAAGATGTCCCTTTTCTGCGGTTTGCTACCAACTGTCCCTGAATTGTTAGCCTTCTATGGCTGCCCTGCGCCTTTTCCATTCGGTGTATCCTTCACTCCCGGGAGATCTTCAGTTGTAGCGGCAATCTTGTCCTCAGCTTTGCCTTCTATAAGATTGTCATTTGGCTCCAATTTGAGGGTGTGTGGTTTCCTGTACTTCCTTGCCGCTTTCTTAGCCTTGGAAGCCTTTTTCTTCGCCCTGTCCGCCGCTCTCAGAGCCTTCCGACTTTGATCGCCGTTTTCAATTTCGTCCAACTTATCCGCAAGTCGTCGACGTGCGATTTCACGATTTTGAGCGCGTGAACGCGTGTGTTGACAATTTACGACTATGCCTGACGGAATGTGCTTTAGTTGGACAGCTGAATTGGTCTTGTTGATCTTTTGTCCTCCAGGGCCTGTGCCTTTCAGGAAAGATTCTTCGATATCGGACTCGAGTATCTTCATGCGCGGTGGGAGTCGGGGTACTTTGGCAATCTGAGCGGATGAGGAGAAGGCCCGGATGAGATTGTACATGGGTAGAGGTAATGCCACCACCTTCGAGCGAAGGGCGATGGCTAGGAATGAATTCATCCCATCGGTGTTCGGTCTGATTGAGAGGCGAATTATCGCAATGACCTGTGGAGGGGAATGGAAATTGTCACCGGGAGCATCTTCCAACGATATCGCTGAATACTCTAGCAAACATATTCGGCCAGTCAAGACATTGAACTGGGCAGACGAGAGCAGGATGAAAATGTTGGACGGACTCGACTATCGGAAACGCGTTTAGCATCGCGCCTTTGATGTCACGCAGGCGCCAAGACGTCGAATGTGTCTCATAATCCCTTCCCCTTTCCACACCTTCTCGAACCTCAAGCTCAGATTACTTTCAATTGACCATCCAATTCTTGCAAAGTTGTTGCGTATACTCCTGTAATAGTGACTTGATCACCTTTCAAAGCACGAACTTCTAGACATGTCCACGCTCGAGAACGACGCGTGGCTTGAGCCAATCTACACCTACTCGGTTTACTTCCTAACCGCGCTCACCATCGCCATGACGCTTGCAGTCTTCCTTCACCAACCTATAACAAATTGGCTTGAGCGCAAGAGATACCAGTACGAAGTTACTTTGCCATTGTACATCATGACGGCAGCTGAACGCTTCGTTCTTAGTGCGTCGAACACCCTCCCTACTAAACCCAAGTCACAATAGTTGAACTGCTGCGTGAACCTGGCGTTCTGGTGCTTTCTTCAAACGCTAGGCACGAAACTTACCATTTGCTTCGCAGATTCAATCCTGTTCTTGGTTTTCGCAATGATCTTCGTTGCCGGGGTGCTCTATTTGCCGGAGCATGTGTCATTCGCATGGCAAAGAGCAGTGTATTATGTGTACGGGTTTAAAAAACAATAAAACCAAGCGTATTGTCACACATCTCTCATCCATCAACTTCAATGGGGCGTTATGGGCACGTCGTCTTTCAGAATTGAGAGTAGCCTATTCGGCAACGACCAAAACAACTTCGGCGAACACATGAAATGTCCACTACCACCTCCTTCCTCCAATGTTACCACGTAAGCTTCCCAGCTGGTAACTCACCACAAACAACGGCGCGACCTAAGCAGAGGAATACCAAGAAATGGATCAGAAAATGGACAAGTTCCATCAATAGTTTTGGTCGTAGTCCACCAACCAGTGACCTGTTTCGAGTAGAGATAAACTTCGCGACGGGACAAGCGTAGCACTTCAACGAGAAGTAGCATTTACACCTAATGGAAGAAAGAGAGCTGCTATTCAAACACACTATAAGCTATAATACGAAAAGGATATCGAAAGAGCATGTACTCTAAACTCCGAATTATTACATCATTCGCTGAATTGCATACCCAAAGACCAACCAAACCATGCGCTGACGTCGCTCGGCCCAGAACTTTTGTGTACCGACCTTTCATTCATCCTCAACGTCTTGGTCCTCAGGCACTTCTTCCTCATATAATGTCTCCTCTCCTGGGTCTTCGTCATCTTCTTGTTCCTCATCGTCATGATGGATGCCATTGACCAATGGTTGGCTTTGAGCGTCATCGACAGCCGGTGCTTCCTTTGGCAGCTTTTCGACGGCTTCTCCCAAAGAGATAGGCACTCCAGTCTGCAACTCCTCGGCTTTCTCTACCATCCTCATCTTCTCCTTTTCCTGCTGCAGCATTTCTTGCCTTGCATCCGGCACGCTCTCTTCATTTATCTTCCATTTCTGGATCGCTTGAATAATGTCCACGGCCAGCTGGCCGTTCTTCCTCAGTGCCTTATCCCAATGTGCAGGAATGCCGTCATTCAGAGCTAGCATACGGGCAACGGAGCTGATGAGAAGTTGGCGCATGGGAGACTCGGTATCTGTGTTCGCGTAGATGTACTGCACACGTCGAAGGCCGGGATATGAATCGGTCACCCGATACCACTTCCGCACCGTGTCCAGCACGTCCCGTACCAAGACTGCAACGGCCCACTTCTCTCCCATCAGATACAGGTCAAATAGGTTCCCCAAATCCTTCTCTTCTTCCGGCATCGACACATGCCCTGAGTATAACCAGCCTACGAACATGCGGAAGGGCTCGTCATCCTCTTCTGGCAACCCGAAGGACTTGTTGCCCGTGTGCTGAGATTTCGAGATCTTGTGGTTGTCCCAGAAGATCTTGCTGAAGAATTTTGATTTTGCGCAGAGCAGCTTTTCGTGGAGGACCCAGTGCGTGTTCTCGTTGCCGACGTATATATCGACCATTGATCGAGAGAGAAGTCTATCGGGGAAAATAGTCAGCCTTTTCATATCTTCGTTTAAACTGAGGGATGCCTTACTCGTGAAGTGGCTTCTGTTTTAATTCAGCCATCTTGCCCGCCGTTTGAGAAGACTCTAGAGCAAGGAAACTAGCAAGCTGAGGCGATGAGGATCAAGAACAACTTCAGGATATGAAAGTTATTCCTTAAAGATGCTGAATTTCAAGCCAATTGATTGGAAAACCGGTTAATCAAAAAGTCGTAGAAACAAGAGCACGAACAGCAAAGATAACTTAGGATCGACTTCTGCAAATTACGAACATTGGCTGAGCCGTTGGACCTTTGTAGTCGGAGCATGAGGTTGGAGATGTCTCCATCATGACGTAGCAGGCTGACCCTCCAGCAAATCAGGGAACCCTGTTGATCTTTACCATCCCTGAGGGCCGCAACGTGCGGGATCTTTCCAAGCCTTGGGTTCTTCACGAGACAGACTTTAACTTATTATGCCGGAATTCCAATCCACTGCTCGTTTGGACCTGCTTTGCATAGAATCTTCTGTAGAAATCACGATGCATGCATAAACACGAAAAGTATCCAGGAATACAGAAATGGGAATCTGATTGATGAGAAAGGCAGCCTGAAGGCGAAACCACTTTCAACGGCCTTGTCAACAGAAATGCAACATGGAACCAATACTTGTCATGTTGTTCTAGTTTTGATTGCGCCTCTGCGTCTACATCTTCGATATTCTCACGAACGAATTCAAGGTAGCCGAATGACAGTGCAGCACAACAATTCGCTACCGCTACTCAACTTCGTCAAGGTCAGAACTACACGACAGTGAAATTTGGAAGTAATTGATAGTTCATTGCGAATATGGTAAGAGGCGGCAATAATTTTCAAGGCCCAATTCACAGCGCCGCTTAAGAACTCGATACCAAAGCATCAAAAGTCATACGCGTATACGCGCATCCCTCGTCATTACCTTCTTGAATTGTTATCCAACTTCGTCCGCAAAAGCACTAAAAGAACTGCCTATCGATGGTCCCCGCCACGCTCGCCGCCTTGGACGGCACCGCCGCCTTCCCCTTCTCCTTCGGCAGCGCACCCGACGCCTTCACGGTCGAGCGGGACCGCACGCCGGCGCCAGCCGCGCTGGGCGCGTACCCGGGGATGTGCAGGGCGTCGGAGCCTGCCACAGACTTTAGATTCGTCTCGGTGAGGCGCGGCTTCGGGGCCTGCGGCGGCGTGAAGGGTTTCGGTGCCGGCTTGGACGGCGGCCGGCTCGCGGCGCTGATCCGCACTTTGCCGTCGCTTTGCACGTTCTTCTTGGGCTCTGGCTTGCGCTGGTTTGTGGCCGTGCCGCCGGGTGCCGTGTACGAGGTTCCTGTTGGCTTGTAGCTCGAGTAGGTGGGATCGAATGGCTTCGGTTTGGCTGTGCTTGCTCGCGGTGCTGCGGTCGACGCCTTGCTCGTCACTGTGTCGGCGCTCTTACTCCGTACTAGGCGTGGTGGTGCCGGAAGAGCCTTCATGGGTTTCGTGCTTGGGAGAGCCTTTTGCGGCTCCTCCCTCGCTGGCTCTTTCTTCTGCTCTTTTGCTTGTGACACTGGCTTCTTGACTGCTGTTCTCTGGGCTGAGCCGCTGTAGCTTGGAGCACTGGCAGCCGTCGCATTGCGTGCGGAATCGCCGTACGAGTTGATGGCCGATCCGACGCCATTGATGGTTCGACTGATGCCTCCTGGGAGCCTTAGCTTTGTTCTTTTGAAACTACTGCCGACGAATTCGGGAATGAGAAATGGGGATGCAAACCATCGCCTACTGAGCGTCCAGCAGACTCGATCATGTTGCCAATGCCACCCACTGCATCGCCAGCGTATCCTCCTATTGTCGTCACGGCACCGGCGACCATACCACCGACGCTGTTCTGAATTATATTCTGGACTATTTGCGCCATGTTTAATCAATCGATTGAGAAGGAAAGCAAAAGCGTAGAGGTGTTGAGGTTGAGAGTTGGCGTCGGAGATTTGAGTATAGGTGGAGATGGTTTGACGTTTTCTCTGCCCAGTTCTGCTCTGATGCACTCGGTCATTGAAACTTCTCCAGTCTTCGATCCTTCGATGTAGAAGTGGAGCATCGAAGTCGATCAACTATCAGTGACGTCAAAGAAGTGGGCGCGCGTGGCGGTGCAAGGCTGAAATGTGAGCCTTGTGGCTTTCACACCGTACACCGATCTAGCGATAACTAACGCAGTTCAGACGGCCACAGTTCATCTCAGGCTAACAAACTTCATAGAATTCACTTTCATCTACCATACACAGCAGCTATTGCCGTTGCTATTCAAACACTAGAACCTGAAAGCGAGAGGGTATCTTGCACCTTAACATACAAATCTGCTTGGACGTGCTCAAACGAAATATTCCCAACGTGTATGTGCTGACATTCCGCTATTCGTAGCTATCATTCACGTGCTATGTCTTCGCTTGCTTCACCGCCCGCATCTTCTGAAGTATCGCTGGATCAACATTAATTTTTTTTGGCGCCAGTTTTGATACGGGTGCCGCCGTCTTAGTTGCGGGACCAGGAGTCGGCTTGTTTGCTGCCCTCATCTTATCGTAGGCCGCCTTGTTCAATATGTACGTCGGCACATCTTTCTTGTTCTTTTGTTGTTTCACAGCCTCGCTCTTTGCCGCAGCAGCAAGCGCAGACTTCTTGACGGCAGTTTGTTTCGTCGCGAGGTCAGTCTGTGCCGACTTTGCTTGGGCTGTTGGTATTCCGGATGGCGCGATCTTGGGACCTTTGCTAGGTGCTGTAGATACCGATGACGCGCCGCCTGAGACTAAAGATGCGACTGTGCGCCTTTTGATCGGTTTTGATGAGGATATGGTAGAGACCGACGGTAATGTCGCTACTGTTGCGACCGAAGACTGCCTGGATCCCATTCCTGGCCTTGGTCTCGCAGATGCCATTTGGCTGCCTTTCGCAGTCACTCCGCTAATAGCTTTCTTTACGGGGTTTGCAAACGGCTTGTCCCCAGCATTTGAAGCGTGGAGCGCTCCACTGGACAGCTCAATCTCGCTCTCAGCCGCCGGCCTCACCGAAGCAATATACTGCTGGAGTAGATTCCGCTGCGCTTGAGCTGCCGTCTTTCCCGCACCTTTGATAGAATTAAACGGTGGCATCTGCTGACCTTTTGTCGTTTTTTCTAGTTTCAGCGGAGCATCCTTGGAAGTCAAGTCTCGTATCAAAGAAATCTTCTCATTCCTAGCTACCGCTTCGCTGATCATTTTGAGCATGTCATTAGGACTGCTGCCACCGTAGAACATGAACAGAACCATGAGTACGCTTGACAGCGGTGCGAAGATGGATAGGAACTCTTCGAGATTATTGCTCTTAATCTGCGTCTCGATAGATTTAGCTGGCATGGCACTCTTCGTTTTCTGCAGCCTCTGCTTGACCATCCAGGTAGGACTCTCGGGGAATGTATTGTAGCGTACGAAATGCTCAAGCAAATAGTCTTTCTCGCGCCATCGATTTCGAAGCCAGACCTCGAATGCTTTGTCGTTGTCGATTGGTATTTCGGAGATCTTAAATCGTCGGAAGTGCATGTTGACACTCTTCGGTGGGCGCCCTTCGAACATTGAAGATCGAAGCGTGAAGATGTCTTGGCCGAATTGTCCGGGAGGGATGCCTTCGTATCCAACTGTGCAGTCATAGAGCCATTCGGTAGTATTTCTCAGGTTCTTCAGGCAGAATTGCAGCCCTTTGCTCCTCGGGAGCAATTGGTGCTTCATGTCTACCAGGCCAGTCTTCTTTGCCCATTGTCTGCTCTTCTCCTTCGTACTTTTGGCCAAATTCGTACCTTCTGGAAATATCAATAGCCACATGGGCTTGTTTACATCGTTGAGCCGATCTAAATGCTCTTCGAAGCTCTTCTTGTCCGATTCCCAGTCCCGCTTGAGGAAGATGAAGTTGTAGAACTGACAACCCCAGCCGATGATAGGTATATTCTTGAGCGACTCTTTCAAAATGATATAGATGTATCCGTGCATGTTGTTGGTGTAACTGACCCACCACAAGTACAACCAGTCCGTGTACAGTTGATGGTTGGCCATCATGACGAGGCGCGAGGGGAACTTGCACTCCAAACTACCGTCTGGTCGCTTGAATAGTTGCTTTGGTATAGATCTGTCTCCGCTAACTCTGACTACGGTCGGGCTCCACCACTGTGTCATCGTCGTTATGAGTACACCGAAGGATTGCTTCGTGAAGGCCATGTACGCATTGTAGAACTCGGGATCCAGCATTTTCAGAGGTGTGCCTAGGAACTGAGTTGCTGAGATAGCCATCATACCAGAGAGTAAGGTCGATGCAGCGCTGAATGCTCGTTCAACTTGGCCAGTAGGTCCAACCTTTGCGGGTCCTGATGGGTGATTCGTCGGTGAAACTGTCGACAGGCCTGCACCAAGGTCTGCGAGAGGATTGGAAGCTACAGGAGCAGACTTAGACAAGTCATTAGAGACCGGTTTTGCTGGATTGGAATTGAAGGAGAAAAGCTGGTCCAATCCAATGCCGAAGGCATCGTCTCTAGAAGTAGCTCGAGGGCCCATTCTGAATGTTAAGAGATTTCCTAGCTCCTCAATGCATTATCGATTTTACAACTGAGAGGAATTTGATTTGGCAACTCTGTAGTTTGACGGTTTGGCAAGAAGTTGGAGAAAATTCAGCAGCGCCAGCTCGAATGGTTGATTGATAGTGTATGAAACCTCTGGCTTGCAAAGCCCTGCGTCATCACTAAGGCCCTCACGGGAGGTTCAAGGTTCAGGGTGTGGCGTATGGCCTCTGTAATTTGCTCGATTCGGTTTCGATCCTATCCCCTGCTTCCCCTCTGATTGTGTTCATCCCGTCACACTTCTGGGTTGAGTGGTCGACCTCATACAGCCCAGCCACGAATCCCTCCGCTGCACTGACGTCAGAACATGGCTGGCCAGCTCCTCCTCCGCCATCCAGCTGCTCATTCCATATCTATCTACTGTTCTCCACGCGACCATTAATTATTTTCTACTTTTGAAGCATGTCAACCAGCGCTGCGTCGAGAAGGTCAAGTGTCATACCAAAGCAACCAACAACCCTTGCAACCGGCCTTCAAAACCCGGCCTTTCCTCGAAAAACTTCCGTCGCTTCGTCGCCTTCACTTCCACTCGCTCAACCCGCTACTTCAAAGATCCCACAGAAGTCCAACATGGCTCTTGCCAATGGAGCTGTGAACGGTGTTGTCCAACGACCGAAGCCAGTCCGCAAGAAGGCTCTCTCTGCCACCCAGCAAGCGGCCAAAGCCACGCCTCCTGTGCCAGTTCACGCGTCACCGTTCGAGATCATGGCCGCACGAATTGCCAACCGCGTAGCTGAGATGGCCGAGAATATTTCCTTCGTCGAGCGGCAACCGTAAGACTATGTTGCAATCTAAACTCTTGAATTGTGAACATTCATTGACCCTCTCTTACAGAAGGCCGGTTGCCGAGCCCGAGCCACAGAACGGGAGGAAGCCGCCTCGAAAGCTCGAGATCCGCTTCCCTCCGTCCAACGGTGATGTCCAGTTCTCCGCTCCATTCCTCGACAATACCCTCGCCAAGATGCTGCACCTGCAGAATCGCATGCTGAAGACTGGCTCCGAAATTGCTGCCAGCGACGCGCCAGAGGAAGTCAAGCGGGAGCAATTCGAACAGAGTGCCGAACTAAGCAGGATTATTGCGTTGATTTGCGCAGAGAAAGCGAGGCAGGGAGCTTGATGCACCGAGTCGAGTCTTAAATTTACTTTCGAGCCGATGACAATCATTGATATTTTGAGGCGATGACTATCCTTGATATTTCGAGGCGATGAAAATCATTGATATTTCGATTGTGGTAGCAAACATGGAAATTGTACCGGTACGCTCGGTGTTCGGGGGCGGTTATACTATACAAACACTGAAGCAACATGATATTTATTGAGTTGTATTGCGTTGTTGCTCAGTACAAAATGATGTGTAAGGGTAATATAACCTTCGCCGCCGCACCTGCCATAATACCAGCCGTATGCCAAAGCCGTCGTCCGTATCACAAGGTCAGAATTAGGGATGGGCTGGCGAAATAAACCGGTTGATTACTCTAAACTCCTGAAATTTCCTCTAACGTGGAAAAATCCCTTCAGAATTGCAATCTCTGCCTCTCACCTCTCAGCAAGCGATCCCTCCTCGCAGCCCTATTCCTCTCCGGCAACCACCTGACCGACGCCCAAACCATCTCCAACTTGTGCACCAACACGCCCTCCAAAAAGCGCTCCATATCGCCCCTGATCTCGCGCTCCCATGCCGCATCCAAGCCCGCGACGACCGAACGAGCGACCACCAGGTCCTGCCACTCGTCGGCGTTGGACCCCTCCAGGCGCTCTGCATCCATGCACGCCAAATCGGTTAACTTGCCATCATCCTCCAGGAGGCACACACCGATCTCCGAAACCGTGACGCCGCCGGACTCTCCGTAGCGGCGGGCCACGACCAGTCTCTCGCCGGGCCACAGCTGCGCAGCCATCCGCGCGATGAGTCGACCGACGGGCAGGATGGGCTCAGCGGGCCTGGCGGATGGCGGGCGGGAGTACGGGTTCGTGATGGTGCTGCTCGACGAGGAGTGGTTGGATGGTGATGGCGCGGAGGCGCCGCGCGTGAGAAGGTTCTCGAATGCATTGCTGGGGGAGTTGTTGAGAGAGAGATTGGGGATTAGGACGACATCGTGGAAACGGGTTGGAGATAGGGAGGGTGTTGAGGGTGGGTCGACCGGAACGCCCATTGTTATGTAGCGGTAGAGTACTAGCTGGTTGTGTTCGCTGCTTGTGTGGAAGGTGTTCGACGTGCTTGAATTGCTTGTGTATTCCTGATGTTGTCTGAGAGTCCTTGAAGCACTTCGAATTCTTCGGCTGCTTTGAATTGTGATATGTTATGTGATGGGTTGAGAAACCTTCTGATCAGAGCTGAGGGAAAGGAAATTTTGAATCTTTTGTACTTATGGAGCGACATTATGACTCGGAAATCTCTCTGAGAGTACCTGGGTACGCAATCGCTTTGTCGTTCGCTCGAACATCATGAGTTGTGATATTTCCATTTTGAAGCAAGTCAACCAAAGATCTGTGCAGAATTGTCATGGAAACGGGCTTGGGAGTGGGAAGACACTCATAATGCTCCAAACTTGAAGGAAATGCATGACGATGAAAGGATTTGAAGAAGAATAGGAGAAAAGAGTGTCAACCAGGGATCTGCCCGGAATTGTCATGGAAACGGGCTTGGAAGAGAAAAGACGTTCCCAATACTTCAAATTTGAAGGAAAGAGATGACGATGAAAGGATTTGAAGAACAGTGGGAGAAAACAGTGTCAACCAGGGATCCGCGCGGAATCGTCATGGAAACGGGCTTGGAAGAGGAAAGACATTCCTAATGCTCCAAATTTGAAGGAAAATAGATGACGATGAAAGGATTTGAATAAGGATAGGAAAAAACAATGCTTTGAAGAAAGGTTCCAAGTCGGACGTATACTTCTCAAATTACCCACGACATTTCACCTGACTGTTCCATACAAACTTATGAATATCCAAACACCTGCGCATTACTCGCAAAGCTCCACCGTACTCCAGCTACAGCAACAAAGATGCTAACAATCTCGACAATCAGCAAGACGGCCGCACCTGTCATAAACCGTGGGCTGAAGATGCGGTACAACATGAGATGACGCCTCAGATATCCTGCCCACATGGCCGTTGCCAAGCTAATAGTGGCATAGAACAGGATATGTGTGGCAACAGCCTTTGTAACGTCGCCTAGCAGTCCAGGTTTCCTGGGTGGAGAGCGCCAGAGCGGAATAGCAGGCACCGCGATGGCAGCGAGTATCTGCGCGCCGAAGGAGTTGAGGGCGACGAGCAGCGGAGACCAAGGGTAGCGGACGGAGCGGAGAGGGATAAAGGCCGTCTCCCACTGGATGCTGGAAAGGGTGGCCTGGTGGCCGGTCTTGAAGAAGTGGAAGGAGCCGAGCAGAGCGAGGGCGATGGGACCCACTGCCGAGGCTTGCAGCTTCGTCGCATGCACCATCTCCAGCAGCGAAAGCGTCTGCCACAGCATCAGTGCTACACTGCCGCTGCCCATCGGTTTCTGCACTAGAATGATGCCCACTGCCCAGATCGTCACCAGGAGAAAGTACCGGCTGCCCTGCGCGTTCATGTAGCCCAGAACGCGCGTCACCGTACTGCGGTCTTCGGAGACGAAACCAAGTTGTTGGGGCTGGGATGAGGAGGCGTTGGGGTTGGCGTTCCCATTGCTACCTTTCTTTCCGTCCTTGCTCTCTTCAGCTGGTTGCTTCTTTTTCTCCGTTTGAAGGCCGAGAAAAGGTCCTGACCAGGCATATGTTGAGTAGCCTGCCGCGAAAGCAACGGCCAATACAATCTGAGCAAGTACAACCTTAACCGTCTTGAGTGTATCTTTATCGGACGACATGAACCAGTCATTGTCATCTACAGCATCAAGCGTCCAGAATGAAGCACTCAGTGAAAGACCAAAGCGGAACCCGTAGCTGATCCAAGTCTCTGCAGAGTTATGGAAGGAGTTGGTGTTGGTGTAGAATTGCTTGACGACTACCGGTAATACGAAAGAAACCAAGTACGGTACCGCGAGCTGCCATATTGCAGATGTCGACGAGGCAGAAGATGCGTAGTAACTGGAAACGCAGTATGGCATTTGTTCCTCACGGCACAGGCGAGAGAACGACGCGAGACGGGTAAATATTAAAAAGAGAATCGAATGGTATGCTCCAAGTGCCTTGTCAACCATGTTTTCCTGGCGAAAAGACATGATAAACATCATACATCCAAAGGTACAGAGAAAGAACAGAAGGATCTGATCTTCCCAGATTGTGTAGGAGTTCGATGCAAATCCGATCGACAAAGCAACTGTAAACAAAATGCTCATGATCGACCATGCGGATCTGGGTATCGGAAGTGTGAGACGTCGACGGATGACATACAAGGCTGATACTATGCCGAAGTCACCAGCAATTGCTGAGCAGTACACAGTGCTATGGATGAGTGGAAACGTAGGTACTGTGTATCCAAGAGTGGCACCAGCCAGGGCGCCAACGACAGTGCCAATAGCACCTCGAGTAAGAAGCAATGGGACTAACTCAGTGGTATCTCCCTTAATGCCTTGAGCGTAGATGATCAAGACAGCCAGAGCCAGGATCAGGATTTCAATTCCATGTAACATGCTAGGAATGTCAAATCGAGCCCATAGAGATCGGCAGACAGCAAGTGTGGCTTTCTGGTAAGCTGAATATTTCGTATACAGATGTTCCCAGACCGAAGGAGGAGATTTCGAAGTTACGCCTTTCCAAGCATCGGATGCAGACTCCCATGCCTTCGTAGGCCTCTCGATCGCGGATACGTCAAGTTTTCGAACAGCAGCGTATTTCTCCATATAACGATGGATTTGAGCAGCGGTGACCTGGTTTGCCTGGGCAAGGTTTTTGTACTCCTTCCCTAAAATGCCTATGAAAGCTTCCTTGATCGGCGCACCAAGGTTGTTAAATGGAATGGGAAGGCCAAGGAGAAGCGAAAGAGTAGGTACGAGATCGATTTGCGCTACTGAACGCTCCTTGGCATGTCCTGGAGGACGATGCTCGAAAGGATGTCGACCGAAAAAAGGACGCTTCGAATACATCCAGATTGCGGCCTCGATCTCGTCCTCAGATTCACCCCCATGGTCTCCCTTTGCATCCATTCCATGATCGCCCATGACAACAAGAATAGTGTTTTCATCGATGAGGTCCATGGCCTGTTGGAAGACGCCTTCCATTTGTTGCAGCTTAGCGGTCATTGCAGGGTGATCAGGTCCGTACCGGTGGCCTGCGTGGTCCACGCCCAAATAGTGGCCTATGATAATATCCCATTTGCTGGTATTTGTTGGATGTAGGAGCGGAAACAGATGCTCAGTTACACCGTTATCAACAGTATGGAGGTCCCAGACATTGAATGAATCGTAAGAGCGTGTCAAATTGGGTTCGAAGTAACCTGGAAAGAGAGAGTGCCAAGTGTCATCACCTATATGCACAATACGCTTGCCAGCACTTCTCATCTGTCCGAGCAGGTTGTCTTCCTCGATAGCTGTACCCGCGAAGTTTGTCCCAATATCTATGAAAGTAGGTAATGTTCCCGTTGTCAAGCCCTTTAGTCGCTGCAAGGTAGAGGTAGGAGGATCTGCGATGAATGGGAGAAGAAGTCCATGTCGGGGCTGTTGAAATGATGTGTCGGCGAAAAGCCGGAGAGCGTTGTGATAATGTCGTGGTTTATCATCTCTTGTTTTAGGACGGAATGGTACGGTGAAGTCATAGCGGAGTGCATCTACAACTATGATCACAGCTTTGTCGAACTGCTTTGGATGCCAGCATCCCTTCTCGAATGATCCCAGAACATCTTTGCCTTGGTCCAAAGCAATTGGCGGTTCTTGACATTCAGATTTGTTGTCCAGGACAAGTCTTGTAAGGAGAAAGCCGCTCGTGAAGAGGTATAAGCCAAGGGCATGTTGGATGCTGGAAATGTTAGCAATGTCTGGAAAATTGAGATGAGAGGGGATACTCACAAGATCCACACGAAGAATGCAATCAACAGCCCGTGAATGGCTTTGAACTGGATTTCTCTTCTTTTGTTCTCGTCTCTCGATGAACGGTCTAGAAATCCTTTGGCTTCTTCCTCTTGTCGTTTGGCTTTCGCTTTTGCAAATTCGGCTGCGATGCCCGCGTACTCGGACTGAGGTTCTCCATCGCTCATATTGATGGAATATGCTACCGAAAGGTCATTGTGGAGTTAACGAATTTGAATGAAAGCCTGTCAAGAGGACTTTGAGTTCAAAGCAATTCCAAGCGCGATCTCAAGTCGAAATGGACGATTTAAAGGTGATGGTAAGCTGGACTTATAAGTAGTACGCGACGTCGCGCTGAATGTGAGGCAACAAGGCCTCTTCAGTCTTTGACTTCTTGCAAGCACCAAACCGAGTATAATCTCAGTGTCGCAACCTTCCCCGCCGAGTTTGGCGGCATCGAACCTTACTGTCCCCGAAGCTTGTCTACTATCGCCGCTTTTGCTCAAGTAGGACTGTGTACAAGACTTCCCGCACGCCTGTAAGGCGAAGCCTACGGAGCCACTACCGTCTAATTGGCAGTAAGGTACAAGCGACAATAACCTAATAAAGCTGGACGAAAAACGGCGGCGTGGACATCTCTGGAGAGCTAACTCGGCAAATTGCTCGCCGCCCTTAATAGTCTACGGAGTACGAAGCAATAAGGCTTCAAGTCACATGTGCGGGGACGGACTAATCCAACCACCCGGTTATCGTACGTTCCTCTAAATCTGAGCACGCAGCTCTTTAACGTTGTTTCTCCCAGTTGAAAGTTGATGCACTAGCTACAAGGCTCGAAGTCCACAGAACAACATCGTCTGTCGCAACCGACTTTACGTTCAACCATCATGACCGCGGAAAAGAAAAGAATTGCCATCATTGGCGCCGGCCCCGTAGGCTGCGCCTTTGCGGTGCATCTTGTTAAGGCAGGACACGATGTCACGATCGTAGGCCGTGGTCAGCGACTTGCAAATCTCGAGAAGAATGGCAGTGTCCTGACGAAGAAATCGGAGAAAGCTAAGGAAATCTCGAAGACTCCTGTCAAAGCTGTCGGATCCCTCGATACCGCGCAACCCTGGGACCTGGTCCTCCTTGCCGTTACGGAGCATCAATTTGACGAGCCATTATTCGCTGCACTTAAGGCTTGTCCAAAAACAACAGAGTTTCTGTTCATGTTTAATACTTTCGCATCGCTGGATAAGTACTTCGACGTCCTGGGAAAGGAACGCTGCATTATGGGATTTCCGGCGATCATGGCATCCTTCTACGATGGAGCTTTAGTGCACCAATTCATCAGCTTTGGCCAAATCACCATTATCTCATCACCGGAATGGCGCTCCATCTTCTCTTCCGCAGGAATTACGTGTGTGCACGAACCTGATATGCAAAGCTGGCTACGCACACATGCCGCCATAATCGTTGGTATAATGAGCGCGGCCGCTGCGGCTGCTAAGAGGAAGTCGGGAGTGACATGGGCGGAAGCACAGCTCAGTGCCGGGGCTGCCAGGGAGGGTTTGGCGCTGGTCAAGAAGCTTGGGAATAATATCACGCCCACATTCATATACTATCTTGGTGTTGCAGCGCCGAGTTTCGTGCTCACCGGGTTGATTTGGGTTTTGACAAGGGTCCCTAGTATACGCAATAACCCACAAGTGCCGAACTGGGAACGAGAGATGCTTGGTATGGCTGACAGCATAATTGGAGCAGCGCCTTCCAGTGATGACGTACGACTGATTAGCCAGCTAAGGTCGAAGTATGTATGAACGAAACGTGTATCTGCCTAACTGATATAAAATCTACCTGATGGTGGAACAAGGGGGCAGTGGTCGACGTCGCCTAGAGCGGCGTCAAAAACCGCTGGATTGGGCGGCCGAAATTGCGACACTCAGCTTTATTGTATATTTCCACTGAAAGTCCTCAGACGACATGGAGGTGCGCATGTTAAGCAAACACAATTACTACCATCTATTGTTTACCACTAGACAAAAATAGGGCACGCCGTACTCAATCATAGTGTGTGGCGGTTTACATTCAACACCATCGAGTGAATATCAGTAGACGACAGCTTTGAACCCTCTAATACTCGTTATAAAAGTAACCCGCAAACGGCATAGATGACACTAGTCTGAACACTGCAGGAATTCAACAACTGCAATCCACATATCTAGCCATGCTTGTCAGTCCTCGTGTGATAATACCACCACATGTTCGAAGCGAGCTCGCACAGAAAGCACTACGTGCTCTGCATCGAACCAGCAAGATCGAGAAAGGAGATCTTATGCGCCTGGCCAACCACCTATACCAAATTTCTAACAATGAAATATATTATCGACGCGGTTGTGACGATAAAAGCAATATCGATGACCGTCTCTAGTGGTTATGTGCAGAGGACTGGTTTTCTCAAATTGCATTCAATCCATACGCTCTTTACCCTTCGGAGTCATGCATATATCTGGATCTGGGCCCTTCGCGATCGCTTCCCACAATTCATTGACGATTGAGTATTTATGTACGATCTAGGCTGGATTTTCCGAGACGCAGACTTGCACGACCACGCCCACTCTCTTTACGTTATCTGTTTTGAGCAACTTACACGTATGCAGCGTCGGTCAGTATTGCATCCGTCGGCCTTACGAGTTCTCGGCGACATTGCGTACGAACGCCTCCGCCAGGGAATGGAACCCGAAGCATCCGCTATAGACGTGTATCTTTCGATTGCCCGAGGCAGAGTTCTCGGCCAAAAGCATGGTGCGACTGCTGCTGCACTACTTGATCTTCCGAAGCTAGGACTAAAGCCCTTGGATCCATTGATCAATTATAATTTGAGATTTTCACAACTTTACAAGGCATTCGAAATGCAAGAAGCCCTTCTTGGAACTGAGAACATCTTAATAAGAAATGTTCTCATACAATTAATGAACGCCGCTCTCATCCTTGGGCCACCGGAGAACTGTGTACTTAAAAAAGCCAAGAATCCCTTTGCAATTATTCTACAACAACTGACCCGGGAACATGATGAACTAACGAGCTTATACGGCGAGCATTCCACGCAAGTCACAGATGCGACGGCTAAGTTTGCAAGCGGACAAGCTTGCTTTGGAACGAGCAGCGCGGCAGAAGAAATGCTTCAAAAATTAGATCTCCGTGCCATGTCCCGCGGCGGTCGATTTTACTATATCTTTGGCCTGATAAACTTAGCAAGGAGATCAATGACCCATACTAAATACAGAGAGGGCGCATAATTTCTTCTCACGGGCAGTTGCAGGGATGATATGGTTCGGTATGATTCTGCCCTGGGACATGTTGGAATATGAGAGGCTCGCTGGTTTCTATCTCCGGGACGACATGATGGAAAAAGCGGTCGAAATCCACTACGAGATTATATGGTTTGAGAACATCCGGAATTCTTCATATTTTGCAATGGATAGGGAACTCTCTTTCGTCAGAGCCATTTTTGCACTTCTACCAAACGAGGATGCGCCTCTTGGAGATAATTTCTTTAGCCACAGTGATTATGTGGCAAGACTTCTTGTAGTTCGAACAACAGATGACTGGTTCAAGAGCTTGTTGACTATGTTGCACGGCATGGCGCAGTATTTGAAAAGGGAAGTCGCTGATGTGAGCAGTTTGCTTGAACACGCGTACCAACGGATGACGAAAAATGAGTGCCTCTTGCAGAAGAATCGGCCGGCGTATTTCTACTTTTTCCTTGGTCAAATTAGTAGGTTCCTCGGGCATGTTCACTTTCAAAGCAATAGGGAGGAAGAAGCAATCGCAAAAATGCTAGAAGCATCTAGGTACGATAGGCTGGTGTTTATCGCGGACGTGGGCTTCAAAGACATGGGCGCTTATGCCGAAATCTGTTCAGACCTTTTACGTTTCCTTGCAAGCCCACAAGATGAGCTTGCTCTTATCGGCACCTCTGATGGCTTCAGCAGTCGAACTAGTCACGGTATCAATGATGAGACGTCATGGGTCGTCGATGTCTACAATGATGTACTCAACCAGGCGTACTACTACGAAAATGGCGCAGAGGAGCTTTGGAGATCCAGAGCTGCGGTACTTGAGAGTCTTCGTATTGATCATACGCAATTTTGTCCTGTACGGCGGTCTATTTTTGACCAGTTTTACTGTCCTGTATAGCAACGAATACTACTAGCATCATTTATAGCTCATTCTTAGCTTAGGTACCTGGATGAAAAAATAAGCCATGGACTCGTTTTAACCGTTGGAGCATGTATACAAACCCAGCCTGCCTCCCGAAATGCATCACTTACCTAGAAGTTGAGTGATAAAACTGTCCACATAACAAGGTAGACTCTCCAGAGAGGATTGAAGGCAAGCACGAAGACCTAAACATTCGGCTTCGATTCTCCCGGGGCGGGTCCATCACGCAGGGTGGGAGCTCCGACTATTGCAATGGATTCTGTGGCAATTGTCTAACAAGAAACTAAAACGTGCAGCATTGGGATCTAGAATCAACAGCTTTCATTGATATCATCCTCAGCCGTAGCCAAAGAAAGCGCCATACCCGCAGCCAGAAAGATGGCAATTAGCGGATGACAATTTCTATAATACACTACACAGTTATGGAAGTTAAGTAAGGTATCTATAAAAGTACTTGAGAAGACAACAATGCCCGTCCGCGATTAGCAAGGGTAGCCAAATGGTCGTGGGGGGTATATCAAAACGAAGCCAAAAGGTCGTGATGCAATGTGTCGTCAATGAACAATCGGCATCAATTCCACTTTTGTTACACAGAAGCAGGAAGAGTTGCTATGGGTGAGGAAGGCCGTGACAAGTCGATCATTGTAAGCTCGTGCATTCGCTTGAAGAGTGAGATTGAGGTAGGTGTAGTTTCGGATTGGTGCTGTTTAACAAGCGTGCTCGAGGTGGAGATCGATTACGGATGGTGCCCGTCGACGAGAAATTAAATCCATCTATTCTCACGAGTTTTCTCCTGCAGACCACCAATTCTTTCAAGGTCGAGAGAGTCAAATCGATCAGGCGCGCTCTCTTGGTAAGATGGGAGAGGTTCAAGACCAACGCCACCACGGTCGCCTACCCGCACGACAACGACTCGACCAGAATGACGCTTTCCGTTCTCGTCGACATCTTCGGGGAAGGTGATGTGAATCTCAGGGATTGGACTTGGTGGGGGACTCGAAGAATTGGCAATAAGGTTTTGTTTCTCCTGGAACACAATCGATGTTGTACGGTTGGTAGATGTGCGGATACTCAGGCCTCGAGCGTTGTGTGTTCGCATTGGCTTCTCCTCGTGTAGAGGAAGCTCCTTCACTTCTCTTGCCTTGCGAATACGCCGTATAATGTAAAGGCTAGCGACCAGTACAAGTATGGCGGTTAAGAGGGCGATGAAGGCAATAAGAAGGTGAACGAAGGTTGGATTGGAAGGAGTGTCAAGGTCTGATAGGTCGTCACGGACGACAAGAACGCGCATTGAGCCCATGGTGGGCAAGGAGTGTCTCGAATTGTAATGGCTTAATGTTCGGACAGAAAGTCCAAGTCGAGGTGGTAAGGATTGAAGCGTGGTAGAGTCGATAGTCTTGGTCGACGGGGACTCCGGCGCGCGAATTGACTTAAAGGAGAGAAGTCAGCATCGGATTGCCATCAGCAGTGGAAGGTTAGGTGGTGGGAAGGAGTGTTCTTTTGCCCATTTTGTGTTCGTTTGGTACGGATGGAATGCGGGCCAGGGACCAAGGTTGACCTACCTCCTGTTTAGGCGCGTAACCCCAAGTCAGCCGGGTGATTCGGATTTGCAAGGCTCAGCCCGAGAAAGAGTGGATGCAGACAAGCAGCAAAAGAGTGAAGCTGCTTGGTACTGCTGGAGAGGTGGAAGTCGGAGGGTGGAGAAGAGGAAGGCGTGTGTGAGTGAGTGAGAGAGTGTCTTGCGAGGAGGTGCGAAAGGTCTTAAGAGAGACGATGGACCAACAAAGCAGCACGCCGGAAACAGAGGGGAAGAGCAACAGGGGAAACGAAAGGAAGAAACGAAGCGGGCGTTGGATTGGTCGGAATGGCGCTGGTGGGCCCGTTGTGGCAGCTAGCACAGACAGGGGCCAGCCAACCAGAGGCGTAGGCGAGATGAAGACTGGCAGTGCAACGCCTATGCATTCGCTGAGAAGCCGCCCAGCTGCGTATTAATTCAATAATCCCTCCGCGGCAAATATTGGCTTGTCCGAGCTTTAACTTGGTGCTTCCTACCTGGTGGATGTGAGAACGCGATGGAAGCCTTCTCGACTCTTCGCCGTTCGGTCGCGTGGCTGCAACGCGACGGCAGAGCGCAGTGTCCAACTCCTCTGCCTTGACAGCGGTCTAATACCCAAGCAAGATGTAATGCCGTCCAGTCCATACGTAGTCCAAGTGTTTATTTACGGGTACAAGGTTGTGCCTTGACCGTGATGGAGGAGATTCGGACGTGCTCTGCCGGAGTGACGTTGTGGCAATTCGATGGCATACATGTACGGTCATCAGGTGAAAGGCATGAATTTGGGATCGAGGCGTGACAGGGTCCGGTCTGGACTACTCTGTCGATAGCAGATGTTTGGTAGTAATACTCAGCAACCAGTCTAAGCACGAGACTCACGACTCATCAGTCTCAATTGCTCGAGTCAATCATCCAGTCAGGCCATGAGATTAAAAGCAGAAGACCCTAGGTGCCTCAGGCGCTAAATTCGTCATCAGTCGGCAGCCTCAGCACGTTTGAGAGTATCCGACTTCCGTCAGCCACAGCCCGGAAGGAAGACCCAACTTCGTTGCTGCTATTGCTCTGGTGCACGAGCTGTATAAGCCGTCTCTTCTCCCTTTCCCTTCGCAAGTGCATAGCGCCGTGTCCCTGTTGCTCTCTACTCTGTTGCTCTCTAAGTTCTCTTATCATTATGAAGTACGCGTTCGGTCTTCTGGCGCTCTGCTGCGCTTCAGTCGCAATTGCTCTACCGGCCGAACAAGCACCTCTCTTGCCTTCGTCAGACGCCGACAAGTTCCTGATCGAGCTCTCTCCTGGAGAGACACACTGGATCACTGAAGATCAGAAATGGGAGCTCAAGCGGGAAGGCATTAAGTTCATGGATATCACCGATACGCAGGATCTGGGCACCACAATGCGCTCCATCGCCAAGGTGACTTATCCATCCAAAGTAGCCCATAACAAGTCAATCACGCCGCTCCTTTCGCAGTTGGAAAAGAAAAACATGCGCTCCAACCTTGAAACCTTCACGTCCTTCCACACCCGCTACTACAAGTCGCAGTACGGCGCTCAGTCATCGGCGTGGCTGCTCGGCCAAGTGACGTCGATCGTCAATGCGTCAGGAGCGTTCGAGTACGGCGCGACAGTGAAGCCATTCATGCACCCATGGGGCCAGTCGTCGGTGATCGCGCAGATCCCGGGCACGAGCAACAAGACGGTGGTGATCGGCGCGCACCAAGACAGCATCAATCTGTTTCTGCCGTCGATCCTGGCGGCGCCGGGCGCCGACGACGATGGCAGCGGCTCCGTCACCATCCTCGAGGCGCTGCGCGTGCTGCTCCAGGACGAGAGCATCGCGCATGGCACGGCGCCCAACACCGTCGAGTTCCACTGGTACAGCGCCGAGGAGGGCGGCCTGCTCGGCAGCCAGGCTGTCTTCCAGGCGTACGAGCGCGCCGGCCGCGACGTCAAGGCTATGCTGCAGCAGGATATGACGGGCTACATCGAGAAGACGCTGGCGGCGGGAGAGCCCGAGAGCGTGGGCGTAATCACCGACTACGTCGACGCCGGCTTGACCGCCTTCATCCAGAAGGTTATCTCCGCCTACTGCAACATCCCCTTCGTGCTTACCAAGTGCGGCTACGCCTGCAGCGACCATGCCAGCGCTACCAAGGCTGGCTATCCTAGCGCTTTCGTCATCGAGAGTGACTTCAAGTACAGCGATGAGAAGATCCACACCACCGAGGATAAGATTGAGTATCTGTCGTTCGATCACATGCTGCAGCATGCGAAGTTGACTCTCGGACTGGCATACGAGCTGGCCTTTGCGAAGTTCTAGAGAAGTAGGATGGTAAATGATTGGCTAAATTCGTCTGTACAGCATCAATCTAGTTGTGGAGTTGAGGTGTTCCTACAGCTGAATGCCGTTTGTGTATCATTGCGCTGGAGTTTGATGAGAGCGGCTTGATCGGTAGAATATTTTGTAGACACGAAATCTTTCTGCCATAATGTACAATCAATGTTGGTTCTCAGCTTTCGCAATGCAAAGCTTAGGATACTACCTTCTCTTCAGTATCCCATATGCCAAATGCCTTCCCGAGGCCATGTGACGACGAACATGAGTCCTTATATGTCATCCAATCCTGTTCATACGGCCATGCCAAGCAATCGTAAATTCATGCAGATCGTCCTCCACTGTCAAGGCGCTCAACCTTTACCACCAACTCCTTACGCATTGTTCTCTACGCTTCCCACTTCCTCTTCCTCTTCCTCACCCGGGCCCTGCCCCATCCGCTCCCTCATCATCCTCGCAATCAGCGCCATAGCAAGCCTATTATTCCTCTGGGCCTGGGCCTGGGCCTGGTCTTGAGCCCGTCCGCGGGAGTCGGAGCCGCCCTCACGCTCTGTCTCCACAGCCGGCGGACTCGCGCGCCCCTAGCTCACATCCAGGACCATATCGACCCAGCCGCCACCACCAAATGTCGCGGCCGACGCACCCACGCTGCGGAAGCCCAGCCGCGCGTAGTACGGCACGAGCGGCGGGTACGTGATCAGCGCGACGCGCGCGCCCACCGCCTGGTCGCGCATCGTCTGCACGTACGACCGCAGCAGCAGCGCGCCCAGCCCGCGCCCCTGGTAGGCTGGCAGCACGCCCAGCGAGTGCACGCACACCGTGCGCCCGTCCTCCTTGTGGCCGGGGCGCGGCACCGCCGCCGCGCCGGGAGCGCCCGGCACCGTCGACTGCTGCATGTCGGCTGGCATCGCCATGTCTTCGTCTTGGATCGTCTCGTTCGTGGTCTTGGTGCCGATCGCGTGCGCCACTAGAACCAGCCGCCGGTGGTCGTTGCGCCCGTCCATCGCCGTACCGACTTCTTTCGACGTTGCCCATGTCGCTGCCTGAGCGTGCTCAGAGTTGGGCGTCGCCGGAATGAAGATGCCCATGCAGAGCTCTGGACACTTCGTGAGGCGGTAGATGAACTGTGGACGTTAGCGCGGAGCTAGATATAAGTATAGATGACGTGAATCATTGTGTGTTGAGAGGGAGAAGTTGTACTGCTCAGACCGCGGTGCGATTCTTCGTTCTTGTCTTTACTGCGCGGAGATTTACATAGGATGCTATCGTAGACTAGAATCAAAGACTAAAAGCAGAGGATTTCGATATATATGAAAAGAGGCCACCACATCTCATCAGCTGAATGTGCTCTTACCTTTTCTCTTGAGCACCGATGCTCGGGATGCTCAAATGCAGCATTCTCCAGAATTACACAACTATCGACATCATCCAATGTCAGAAGCTGTCGAATGGGCTTCAGGCTAAGTAGGCCACGCTCTTTCGCCATGTCCCTTTGAATCCGATCTGTAGAATCATCGTCGGTCCAATCTTCCTCTGCATCATCGGCTTGGCCTTGCGGTTCGGCAGCCAAGGGCAATATCTCTCTCTCGAGCGGTGGCATGCTTTCGATGTCCTTCTTCTCCAGATCCAGGTCGCGTGGCATTGTGCGACGAAAGCTAAGTGACGTGGAATATTCGCAGTGGTCGTGAGAGTGTGCAGCAGAAAATATGTCTCGGATGTGGCGCACAGCGCTAAATAAGTTGCAGAGGTGATAGAGTAGTGTTGAGATGAAGAAGGAGTGCAATCGTGGTGGAATTAAGGGAGATGGGGGCTGTTTATAAAGGCACGAGTGCTTCACCTACTGGTGATGAATAAGGTAAGGCAGAATGATGAGTCGCGAGATGAAATTTTCCAATGGACGCGGTCCTGAGCTTCACCTTTCTAGTGTGGCCTTTTGGTAGGTATCTGGTATGATTGGCTGTACCCCCCACTGTTACGAGAGCGGCCGGCATGCTGTGCGGGCAATGATGTGCAGCTTGTGCCTGGCAATCATTCGAATTTCAGTGGCTGTCCAAAATGCCATTCGTTTTCTAGTGCTCGGGCAAGGACCAGCACAGTCGGCGGCTGCGATGGGGGTTTGATCGAAGTTGGATACCTCGGGCCTTCAAATACCCAATTGCCGCATGGGTTCATCTGCTCTCTTTGCTACTTTACCTAGCTTAAGTTATCTTAAGTACCTTATACTTGACGCGCAGGTGCGATCTGGGGATGACGGTTGAGCCTCAGACCCCGCCAGCGATAAGGAGACCATAATGATTAGAGGGTACCTAGCTAATTAGCGGGCACTGAGGGGCACGAAGACGCAAAAGGGCGCAAACACACGAAGATCGGCCCATGCAAGGCCCGACAAGCGCAGCTCATGCCAGCAAGCCAGCGCAACCCCGCCCATTTCCGAGCCACTTCATGTACCCTGATGTAGAGTAATTAATGCTGAGACGTGTGAGCTTGCAGATAGCAGCCTTCCGTGACGGTGCCCAACAACAATTACAATAGCAGCACTGCCATCTCCTCGCACTTCACAATTACCGCACCGTTGCTCCTGGCAGCTATCTACGCCAAACATCCTGAGAAACACTATCCTGGTCTCTTCCAAACAGACCGCCACTTGTTAACTAGTTAACGTTGCCTGCTGAATAAGAAAAAAAAAAAAGCTCTCAGTTACGTCGGCATCGCATGGCTGTATGGTTGCCTTCCTTCGCCTCCGCATAGCGTCCATCTTCTTCCAACCATATCTTCAACCTTTCTTCAGCTTAGATTCAAACTTCACCAGCGGTACGCGCTCTACTGGTTCAAAGAGACACGCCGTTTTATTTGTGTCAACTTCCATCTTACCCGAAGTGACTTGGTAACCAGCCGTGACATTCCCATCAGTCGCCTGAACTACCTCTGGACTCTCTTCATCCACTGGTGTACGACAACGTCTTTGCCTTTTTCAGATTTTCCTGCAGTTCTCCCAAACTGCCTCATCCAATACCTCTTATACAATGTAAGTCTTTCTTAAGCTCTCCGCACACTCGGGGACCTATGGAATTGCTTGTCAATGTCGCTGACCTCACCGGTGGGCAGGCCTCGAATCACAATATCGATCAACGCTCCCGATGAGTCGATAGATCAAGACCTCCTCACCCTAGACGTGCCTCTCGACCTCACTGTGGCCGACCTTAAGGCCATGGTCGAAGCGGATACCAACTTGCCGGCCCAACAGCAGCAAGTCTACCTTAACGGACAAGCCCTGCGTGACAACGCTCAGACACTAGAACAAGCGGGCATCAAGGATGGTGAGATGTTGGCAATGATGGTGAACCGGAGGGGTGCGGAAACTCAGACACAACAACGGACCCAGTCTGGCAGTGGTCAGACCAGACAGCCGCCTGTTACTGCAGAACGAATCGAAGCAACGAGACAGCGACTTGCCGGCGACCCAGCGGCGGTCTCTCACCTTATCCGGTCACAGCCTGAATTTGCACAAGTTCTGAACGATCCTCAGAAGTTCCGCGACTTGTGGGAGTCGAAGCAGCGACAGCAAGAGCAGCTACAACAACAGCAGGCGAGCGAGATTGCGGCGTTGAACGACGACCCCTACAACGCTGAGGCACAGAAGAGGATCGAGGAGATGATCAGGAGGGAGAACATCGAAGCAAATCTTCAGTACGCGTATGAGAACAACCCGGAAGGTGCGTACAGCCAAAATGCTGCTTTCATTCGCAGAATTGCGTGCTAACTTCCCGTCTAGTGTTCGCCCAGGTGACGATGCTCTACGTGGACGTCAAAGTCAACAACCATCCCATCAAAGCGTTCGTCGACTCGGGCGCGCAGTCGACCATCATGTCACCGTCGTGCGCGGAAGCATGCGGGATACACCACCTGATCGACGAGCGGTACTCAGGCATGGCGCGCGGCGTCGGCACCGCGCGCATCCTGGGGCGTGTACACAACGCAAAGATCCAGATCGGCGACGCGGAGCTGGACTGCGCGTTCACGGTGATGGAGGGCAAGGACGTGGACCTGCTGTTCGGGCTGGACATGCTGCGGCGGCACCAAGCCTGCATCGACCTACGCGCGGGGCAGCTGCGCTTCCCGCACACCGACGTGCCGTTCCTCGGCGAGGGCGACATCCCCAACCGCTGGGAGAAGGCGGCTATGGACGAGCCCGTCGTGCAAGGGCCCGACGGCACCGAGATCGGCGCGAAAACGGGCACCGTCCGCCGCGCCGGCAGCGCCGCCCAGGCTGCGAAGGAACTCCGCGCCGGCCGCAACGGCAACGCTGAGGAGCCTGCGCCCGCCGCCGCGGCCCCTGCCGCCGCTGCCGATGCCGCGTCCGCTCCCGCCGGTGCCTCGTCGGGCCGTAGCCAGTCCGCCTACTCCGAGAAAGATATCAGCCAGCTCATTGCGCTGGGCTTCTCGCGGCAGGAGGCGATCGCGGCGCTGGACGCGACGGGCGGCAACGTCGACTACGCGGCCGGGCTGCTGTTCCAGAGCTGAGACGCTGGTTCGCGGCTGGCGGATGGCAAGCATTGCGGACACGTTTATCTCAACGACGGGTAGAGTTTCGGCACGGAGTTCGATGCATTTTGCGAGCGCGTCCTTTTGTGGCGATCGGAGCGGGGCGCGGGCCCGACTCTTAGATGGGACGGCGGGATGGGGCCGTGGCTGCGGCCGGAGATTGGGTTGCATGGCGGATGGGTGGGTGGTGCATCGGTGGTCGTTCCAGTACATGTCTTGGTGTTGTTTTCTTAACCTGTCGCTTCCGCGCCGGCCGAGGGCGAGGCTCGAAATACTCGGCCTGTACGTTTGATGCATCAAAATCATTGCGGACGGAAATGTAGCGTGAGATTGATGCTTTCTCGTTGTTGATTGTGTTGACTATCTATCTGAACATAATTCACGCTCGTGTCTGTTCTCCATCAATGCTAGACAGTGAATTCAAATAGACAAGTCCGCTTTGCAGATCAGTTCTGGCAGGGAGTTCTTTCAATCTGCTCCAAACGCCGCCTCCATTCATCCATGCCCGTATATCCTTCGTCGTGCTCACCCACCGCTGCTGACTCTCTCTCTTTCTTTCCGGTTCCTCAATTCGCGCAGATGGTCCTCACCAGTTCTGTACACACGTCAGCCATTTGTCTATTACCTTCCATCTTGCAACGTACCCATGTAGTTGATTTCACCGGAGCTGGTATCGACGGCCTTGAGTAGCTCGTCGACCTCGTCATCGCTCATCTTCTCGCCGAGGTTGGTGAGGATGTAGCGGAGCTGGCCAACGCCGATGAAGCCGGTCATGTCCTTGTCGAAGACCTGGAAGCCGCGGCAGTAGTTGGCCGGGTCGTCGAGCTCGCGGAAGCCGCCCGGCCGGTTGAGGATGCGCGAGAACGTGTCGAAGTCAACTGTTCGATTTGGCAACCGTCAGTGAGAGGGCCTTTACTAGGGATGACGCTTAAAGGCTTTTGCTTACAGTCGCTGCTGCCGACCCCCTTCTCTAGGTCGGCGATCTCTGCCAACGTGGGATTCTGCCCGCATGCTCGGAGCAGGTCGCCCAGAGAGTCGCGTGGGACTCGCCCTGTACCGCGCTTGTCAAAGAGGGAGAAGGCTTCTTTGTAGTTCGTGCTAGTCTGTTGTTGCACTTGTGAGCTGGATGCGCCATACTTTGAGGAAGACATGGCTGTGGGTCATGGGAAAGGAGTTGAAGATGCAGACGGAAAAGGAATTTGGAGGAGAGGAGTCGAGCAGCTGGACGGGCGAAGGCTTTGAGCGTTGGCTATTGTCTTGTGCGAGGTTCAAGATGACGATCCCTTGGCTCGTCGGGTGCGTCGAAACTAAGAGTAGGCGCGGAGGTTTTGCGGCGACTGAAGGAGCGCCGAAAAAGGATGTTTGCTTACCATGTTGTGTAACTCTCACAGCAAAAGGGTTCAGTATTGGAAATGCAATAAGTGGTGAATTGTCAGTGAAGAGAGAATGTAATTATTTTGAAGCAATGTCCTGGAACGTTTCGTTTGGTGTTCCACAACGTGCAGAGGCCAAGTGCTGCCCGTCGTCTCCTGGCCAACGTCGCAACGCCCATGCAGAGAGCCGCATCTCTCACGTGCTTTCCACCACTTCGCATCTCCAATTGTCATTGAATTCCAGCTAATATCTTGACTTCACGAATTTAGATCAATGCTGGTGATAGAGAGTTGAGGGTGGCTTGCGCATCCATATTTGCGCTGCGTTCCCTCGTATGGCGACATGAATCACTTTCTAGAGACTTTGTGCCGTTCGGCTATAATTTCGTGCTTCTGACAAACTTTGCTTCTTCATTCACAATTGTTGCTTCTGTTCTCAACACAATGTCGTCCGATACTAAAGCAGGCGATGCTCGGCTAGGCCAAACAGTCGCGGAGACTGATCGAAAACTGTACTTTGGCTTCGGCAGCAACCTTTGGAAGTTGCAAATGAAACGACGATGTCCTGACTCGCATTTTCTTGGAATCGCAAAGCTAAACGGCTGGACTTGGATCATCAATTCCCGAGGGTATGCAAATGTGGTCGAGACCAGCATACAAACTGATGAAGTCTGGGGTCTCATCTACTCTCTTTCATCAGAAGACGAGGCAAAGCTGGATAAGAACGAGGGTGTGCCTTACGACTACACCAAGGAGATGCACATAGTGGACTTCAGAGCCAGTACTTCGACTAGTATCGAATCTTCTATAGACACGACGCAAGTGGGATCCGGCGCTTCTTCAAGAGATCGGAATGTTTTGGTTTACGTCGATCGCACCAGGTTGAAACCCGACACGCCGAGAGAGGAGTATATTCACCGCATGAACATGGGCATCAAAGATGCAGTAGAGGAGGGAGTTCCACTGTGGTACATCCAGGACATCTTGCGAAAGTACATACCCCCAGAAGAAATCAGTGAAGAGGGTAAAAAGCTTGCCGAAGAGCAAGCACTGGACTTTAACGAGAAGAAAGAACGTGCTCGATGATTTGGCATCATGAGAAGACCTCATCCTGAGCTTAACACTGATAGATTCATAGAAGAGGTAGATTGCATTGTGAGAAGTTGAGGCGAACCATAGCATTCTCAAATCTGTGAAATTACGCATTCATTGTGTTTGGCTTTTAATCACTCCCGCCACAATTTGCTCCAAGGTTCCCATATCCCCATCCTTGAGTCCGATCTTTTCGTTATCTCTCTTTTCATACAGTGTCCCACCCGAAATCCAGATTCTCCTTAACGTTACTCCGGTAGCATATGGCACACCCTTACTCCAAGATTCCTCCTCGATCCTTTTCAATTCGTCCAAGCTCGTATAGTGAACCTCCCACTTGCTTCCAGTCTGCTTCTCAAACTCGGCAAGAATTTCATTGCCCGTCGAGGTGAAGGAATTCACCTTCAATATCGCATTACGACTTTCCTCTGGATGCTTGAGCGACGCCACGACGAGATTGCCAACGTCAGGCATCGTCGTGAAGCTAACCTTGTCGTTACCATCACCAAGCACCCACGCTTGTTTGGCTTTGACGTCGAAACCACCTATCTCAGGAGCACCAGGAATGGCTCCTCCCATGTAGAATTCGGGATAAGGCCCCGTGACAACATATGTGAACGTGAGGCGCTTCGTGTTCTCACGGATGTACTTGCGAACTTTGAGTTTCTCTTGGTGCGGTTTCTCGGTGTTGGAGTCGGGAAAGTATTCAATATCGGTGCCGTACTCAGACGGAAAGAAGCGTTTAATTGTATCTGATTCCTCAGCGACTTTTATCAACGGAATCTGCAAATGAATCGCTGTTCGACCAAGAGCGCTGATCACCGTGTCGAAGCCTGTTTTGACAGTCGTCAGATCATACCTTCGTATTGCTTCAAAGAAACCAACCTTTGTAGACCTCTGCCAGTTTGGCTTCATCGGTGAGGTCTCCGATGATGATCTCGACGCCTTTCGTCTTTGCTTTCTCGAACAATTCCGGCTTCTTCTTTACACTGTCTTCGTATGTAAAAGCCGCGATCTTCCCAAAGGAGCTTTTGTTCTCCAGCAATGCATTGACGATGTATCGTCCAATATTACCGGTTGCCCCGAAGACGAGGATATTCTTTGGTACGTACGATGAAGCCATGTGAGAGGGAATTGGATTGAGATGCTTAGATATCGGACGTTCTATGTGAGGAGACCGTCACTTCTTATAGCAGAGCAGTATACTACACACAGAGGCCGTCTCCGCACGTCGCTGAGTAAGTAAGTACAGAGAAGTACGTCAATCTCAAGCTTATTGCATGAAGCGCCCACCGGCCGTAGCTCGGGAATGTGACGCAAGATTTCATACTTGGATCGCAATGCTTGTAGTTGTGCGCTTAACGTCGGTTTGTGGAAATCATGGGAGGGCTGGCAATTGCTCGGACAAATACTGCAACAGTTGGAAATAGCCTGGGAAATCCATATGAATGTGTGAGTTTGTGAATAGACTTTGCTGCCAGAAATGGTGTAATATTTCTGAGCACGGATAAGCTCTGAGGAAGAGCTTCCATACTGGTGCCTATGGAGCTCCCCGGCTTCAACTTCAACTTCGATATCAAGCTGTAATCGCAATCGCCTCGCTCTACCTGTGCATCGTGATCTACGCACGTACATCCTCACCATGGCGAACGGGTACGAAACCACCTTCACTTGGTCTGTTCGAAACTCTCTTGCTAACCTTTCCTCAGCTGGTCCATCCTCATCGGTCTTCTCGTCATAGTTGCCTTCTCTACCGGTTCGTGGTTCCTCGCACCGAAAGGCGAGACCCAAATGTGCGTTTTTGCTCTCTTCCATGTCTCCAGCTTCTATCATACTTCTCTTCGTGGCGACTTCCACCGCTCCTCCTGCCGCCGAATCGGCTGGCAAGAATACCAGTGTTGCACGAAGCACCGACGAATACTATCACTCACCATTACAATGTTCATGTGCACATATCATTACCGCCAAACACCAGGTCAAAGATTTTGAGAACTGACAGCGATAATTCTAGTGTGTGGCGGTCGACTCTCATTCTGAGCGCGTCTGCCTGCTTCTTGATGTGGGCAATTACATTTCTCGCCCAGTGGCATCCACTCATCACGCCTACTGCAAATAACCTACGGCCCGGATACGATTAATCAGTACATCAAAACACGATGGGAGCCAAACGAGAAGAATAGGCATGGTTGCAGCAAATACCAATGCCATAGGCATCCTAGTTTTACATTGGCGTTTGGAGAAAGCTGCGAGCTTCGACCACAATGATATTATACACTTGGCGTTTGAAAGGCATCCACTGAGGCCATAGTTTCACCTGTAAATGTCCACCATAGCGGCACTCGCTACCACCTAAACAATCACGTTGGAAACCCACCAACGCTAAACCCAATCATCATCCCATCCCAACCAAGCGTGCACTCTCCCTCACCCACACCCAAACATCCACCACGCCCCCAATGCCCGCATCCCACCTCTCCCTATCGCCGAGCCCCACCATCCCCAGCAGCAGCCACCCAACGCCGGCCCTGCACGCCGCCGCAACGCCCACGAGAAAGCATGCGCGGACGTAGCCGCAGTCCATGAGGATCTCGAGGGCGGCGACGTTGTTGACGATGACGGCCCACGACACGGCCGACGCCGCCGACGGCAGGTCGTACTCCCACACGATCAACAGCAGCGGGAACAGCTTGGTGCACGAGGACACGATCAGCGCGGTCGACAGCGGTGTTGGGTGTGGGTAGTGCGGGATCAGGGCGCGCAGCGGCGCAAGTGGCGGTGTGTAGCTGCACAGCAGCCGGATTGGTAGGTGGAAGGCTAGCGTTGAGAGCGAGCAGAGTAGCAGGAAGAAGAGGTATTGTAGCAGCAGCGGGTAGCTGGAGATGGTGGGAGTGTCGGAGGGAAGTGGCGCCGGTTCGGACGGCGCGGACTTTTCGATGCGCGCCCAAGTTAGGTAGACATCGAAGAGGAGAAGAAGTACTCCTAAGCGGAGTATGGAGGGCTGTAGGTGGTTTGGTTAGCCGAGTGGATGGAAGGAGTACAGCAGGAGCAGCTACATCGAAGCGCGAGTCTTCGCGACCAAGGCGATTGAAGAGGAGGTGTCTGTAAACCTGTGAATTGCGACTTAGCCGGATTCTAATATGAACTGGAGGCTGTGGAAGTATCATACTTGCGGTTTAATCAAGACCAAGTCTATGAATAGCACGACAAAGTCATGCTCGACATATTTGTCTGCAAAACGCTTGCAGCGCGGGCATTGTGTCAGTCGCACGCCTTTGCCGAGAGATCGATCATCCGCTTTGCTATAGGATGTGTAGAGAGAGTTCACCGGGAAGCGGCATTCGATACAGATCATGAGGTAGTCCTATTGCGCATAATTATATGGGGAATCTGGAGTTGATATGGTTGCTTCGGCGCGATCCGTCAGTTTTGCGCGACTCGTAATTTGGCCAGATGGAAGCTCAATTCGAGTCAGTGATGAGGTGCTCTACCCCAGTTTCTCTCTCCTCGGGCAATGAAATCCGTCGGAAAATTGAGCACATATGCCTTGAATTTAGGTATGTTTAGTCCCGTATAAATTGAAACTATGTAAGTCTGTGAGTGCCGAACCATAGTTTAACTCTTCAATTCCTCTTCATTTGTGTCCACCTTCCATCCGCCTTGACGTTCTCTTCGTACTTTCCTTCAATGGCGTCAATCATCGTAGTAGGAACCTTGACTCTTAGCTCTCCCTCGGCTCGAGATCGGGTACTCGCAGAGATCAACATAGTATTCAGAATATTCACGGCAAAATGAACCTGGCGTGACGAAACACAGTGCGACAGTACTTCGAGATGATCCAACCTCAACACTTCTCTATGTCTTTGAGGAGTATCAGAACCAAGCAGCATTTGACGCACACTTGGCCAGTCCACCAGTAAAGCGTCTACTTGATTGGTTTGAATCCAGTCCAAGCCTTTTTGCAAAGCAGACTATGGTCTTAACACTTGAACCGGGCTGTGGAATGACTAGACCATCGATCGTGGAGAAGAAAGATCCTTTTATAGCACTGACCAAGACAGAATTCAAGGATCCCAGAGATGCAGAGCTCTCATTTGTACGATGGAAGGAGCTTCGGGGTTCAGTTCAACGAGATGAACCTGGGGCTCTCATGTACTACATTTGCGTCGACAAGAGCGACAAGACCAAGGTCTACGGTGTGGAAGCGTACGAAAGCGAAAGTTCTTGGGCTATCAACCACGAAAAAGCAGCAAACGTTATTGCGAACAAGGCGATTGATGCGGTTGAGGGAAGAACCGGACGGGAAGTTCTGGCATTGAGAAAGGTTGGCGGATATTTGGCAAGAGAGCACAAACACAAAGCAGTATTGTAGCAGAAGGGAGCTGGTATAAGTTGACGGTGGTACCGTACTATCGATTGAAGTTGTGCAGATGTAGAGTTCCAAGCAGGACATCATTCGTGGGTAGTAAGAACGAATTTCATTAATTAATCAGGCAACTTTTCTGAATGCGTGGGTGCGGACTCCTTCGTGCGATGTGGTGGCTGAGGGTGGTTCGATGGCGATTTGTGCTGCGTGATTCGCCGGCAAGTCAAAGAGAAATCAGTTGTGATAAGCGCGCTCGTTTTTCTGCTGTCATCGAAGACACCATTGGCTCGGGCGCTGAGAAGGCAAATACAGGGTGAGGGGAGTGAAATGGAAGGAGCTGAAAAGGCAGAACGAGAATAATTCGCGTTGCGAGTTGACCCGCGCCTATTTTGTGACGTTATTTGCAGGGAATTCCCGTCTGGTAACGGCGCACAGCCACTCCCCACCCTCTTCCTGTGCGGCCTTTGCCAGTTGACACACACCACGCAGGCCGGTGACTTGACCTGACCTGCACAGCTTGCGCGGCGAGGCGCCGTCGCTGGCCGTCGATGCCCATCGAACAGCTGATCCAGCTGAACATCCCTACTTTACTCACCTGTCCCCTCCAACTGACCGCCTCTCTGTAAATACTCCAGTTTGTCCATTTATTCTTTGCTACACCACTCCAGTCCTGAGATCCAGCGCCAGATATGGCCGATTACGACCAGCCACCCCGCTCAAGGCGGGACAATCGACCTCGTTACTATGAAGACGATGATGCTGAGGATGAAGAAAATTACGGTCCATCCCGTCGCAACAGACGTGCGCCTTCCCCAGGTTCCGACGCCCCACCTCCATCTTCCGGGAAACCTCGTCGCCATTCCATCCTGGTCGATCCCGATGAAAGTGGCAGTCAGCGGGCCCATCGACGACGTTCCCGATCGGTTGATAAAGTGCGCATTCAAGCTGATTCTTCAGATGACGATGTTGATCGAAGACAAGGCCCTCCCAGACCTCGATTGAGGAGGAGAGCAAGCCTTGACCTGGAGCGCAAGACCACGGATGAGAACAAGAAGTTCAGGGCCAGGCGCGACGACTATGAGTCGGACGAGGGAGAAACGCTTCGGAAGGCAAAGCGCTCTGGTGGAGATCCCAGAGACAAACCTCGACGACGAGACTACGACGATTACGATGATGGATATCCAGCCGAGAAGGACGGAAAGTTGGATCGCCTGAAAGACAAATTGGGCCTTCCACTGCGAGGGAAACCTCGTGCTCCCGAAGGCCGTGATGATCCACCACCATACGAGTACGGTGCCGCACCAATCGCCAGTGGAGTTGCTGGTGCCGCTGCTGGAGCTGCCGCGGGTGTTGCTGCGGCTCGTGCTGTTCCAAAGTCAAGAGGCTACGATACGGATCCTGACCGTCCGCGTGCAAGGGCAAGAACTTGGGGTGAAGACGAGTTCAGGAGATCAAGTGAACGCCCTCGTGATAGGGATCGATACGATGATGATGGCTATGAACGCCGACCAAGGCCTCGACCAAGATACGACGATGATCCGGAATATCGGTCGAGTGGCAGAGGAGGAGGACGGGGACGAGACAAGTATGACGATTATGATGATGGCTATGGCCGTCGTGAGAGACGAAATGATTACCCTTCAGACCGTGATGGTAAAGGCAGTCTGGCACCTCCAAGGCCGAAGTATGACTCGTACTACTCAGATTCGCGGGAAGATCGTGCGAATCCACGGCCAAGGCGTGATCGTGATGACCGCAGACCAAGGGATGACTACTACGATCAGCGTGATAAAGATAGGTACCGGGATGACTTCGCCCGTGATCGACGGGATAGGAGAGGAAAGAGGAGCGGCGGCGGTGGCAGCGGTGACTGGCAGAAACAAGCTGGCGCTCTATTCACCGCCTATGCGCTACCGGTTATCAAACGTGAAGGCACCAAATTCCTTAAGAAGGAGGTTCAGAATTTCTTAGACAAGCGTTGATGCTGGAAGTTGAATTGGTTGATGGAGAGTGGAAGGGCAGGTACTTTAGCTTTTCGAGGCGTAGATATTTCTATTCTCATTCCTACGACCAAGTCCATGTTCTTAGTCCTAGATGATATTACGAGCAATCGACGATGTTTTCCGTTTTGCAAGCACAACCGGACTGTGTTGAAGATTGGATTTACGTTAATGATAATCAACTTTTCGCCTCTTTCTAGTCTAGTGAATATTAGAAGCAGCATTTATTATTTGAATATTTCAAAAGAAAGAGTTCGCTAGCTATAAGCTCCATATCTGAATGTCTTGATAGATCGGTGTAGTTGCATATTCAACTACGCCACGCCTCGGCTTACATCGGGACCTTTGAGGAGCTAGACGACGAACAGAAACTTCTATCGCGAGCTATTTCAACAGTCCTACACCTCAGTGCCTTCAGTATGCATTTATAGCATACACAGCCTTATGCTTGTGTTTAGGATAGAAGATACCCTTAGATTTCGTCTTAGATCTGTCGCAATCTGGCATCATGGCCTCCCGCGTCGGAGACGGCATGCGCTTCTTAATCAAGTCGCGTTCAACCATGGCTCGTTTCGCATCACCCAGAATTGTCTGTCGACATTGTCTACGCAATTTTCAGACGTCTGTGAAACGGCGGGAGCATGTACAGCGTATAAGGGCTAGTACGACTCCATATTCTCGCACAAGTCACAGAACTTCGCCAGCGAGAATAACCTCGAGAACTCTTGCCACGATCTCTTCGAGTACGTACAAAGGCTCTCTGAGTGATAGAAAATATCACTCAAGTATCTATGCAGGCAAGCCATCTGAGAATGGACCCCTTGACGAGTATGATGAACGAGTTGACACAGGTCGATTGCGTGACGATGAGCATCAGCGTGGAATCGTCGAAAGCCTTCAGGACCTACACGACATGCTGTCGCATTACAAGCCACCGAAAGTCATTCATCCGACAATCGAGTCCCTACAACCACAGAAGAAGTCCATAATGTCCTCACTATTCAGCAGGAAGCAAAGCAACAAGACGACCGTAGAAATACCGAGCAATATTCCAAAGGGCTTGTACATGTATGGAGACGTAGGCAGCGGGAAGACCATGCTCATGGATTTGTTCTTTGACACGCTACCTCCAAATATCACAAGCAAGAACCGTATCCACTTTCATAACTTCATGCAAGAAGTTCACCGGGAACTCCATAAGATGAAGATGCGTTATGGCAATGACTTTGACGCAATACCTTTCGTGGCTGCAGGCATAGCCGAAAAGAGCAGTATTCTGTGCTTCGACGAATTTCAGTGCACGGATGTGGCAGATGCTATGATATTGCGCCGGTTGATCGAATCCTTGATGTCACATGGCGTTGTGATAGTCACTACAAGCAACAGACACCCAGACGATCTATACAAAAACGGCATACAGAGGCAATCATTCATTCCATGCATCAACTTGCTTAAGGAGCGGTTGCGCGTTATCAATCTAGACTCTACAACAGACTATCGTAAAATCCCTCGTCCTCCATCAGGTGTGTATCACCACCCGCTTGACAAGGCCGCGAAAACGCACGCAGAGAAATGGTTTCAGTTCTTAGGCGACTTCGAGCACGACCCACCGCACCCAGCAATGCACACGGTGTGGGGTCGCGAAATCAACGTGCCTCGGGCAAGCGGCAAGTGCGCATGGTTCGCGTTCAAAGACATCATCGGGAGGGCGACGGGCGCGGCAGACTACCTCGAGCTGATGCGCAGCTACAACGCCTTCATCATCACCGACGTGCCCGGCATGAACCACAAGAGCCGCGACTGGGCGCGCCGCTTCATCACCTTCATTGACGCCGTCTACGAGAGCAGAGCGAAGTTGGTCATGACGACGGCGGTGCCGCTCATGTCGCTGTTCATGTCGCGAGACGAGATTGACGAGGCCATGGCCACTGGACAGAAGAAAGGAGACATTCCAGAAGGCGACGATCATCACGACATTAGCGATGTTATGCGGAATTTGATGGATGATTTAGGGATGAATATGAGCATGCTTAAGAACAGCAATCTGTTTACAGGAGATGAAGAGCGATTTGCATTTGCACGGGCACTGAGTAGATTAAGTGAGATGGGCAGTCAAGAATGGGTTGAACGAGGAATGGGACTGGAGCACAAGGGCGGTAAGGACGAAATGGAGAGTTGGCAGAGAGTGAGAAGTAGATGGAGAGAGGATAGCTTGTAAGCATGGCTTGCTAGCTGTTGAGTTTTGAATAGATACCCAACCATACACGGCAAATGCTGTGGTTTGAGATCTGTGCCGATATCGGGTTAGTGCTAGCCAATATTTTTGATTCCAATTTCACAGCCGGCGGCCATAACCCTGAGATGACCGAGCCCCTTCCGAGCTTTGAGTTGCTATAATCATTCATTTCCTCTATCATTCTTGGCCCGACATTGTTCATTCGCTTCGTCACCATCCGCATGATACCAAACGCGAGGCTCAATGAAGGAGGAAAGAGGAGGACCAGGAGAGACGTACAGCACAACTCTGGCCCCAAGAGTCATAGCCGCTCCTGCTGAAGTCGCGAAATGGCGTCCTCGAGAGCTTCCAGTCGAATCAATGAAGGACGACAGCAGAAGAGAATGGAATACGCGGGCTCTTGAATGGAGGGTTGGCGCGGATCTTGCCTCTGCGGCAAGCGCCGGTGTTCTTGTGGCTCCGATCATCAGCATCATTGACCGGTAAGAGCTTCGTAAAGTTAAGAAACCAGTGCAGAATACTAATTGGCCTCTAGAGGAATCATTGAGAATGCCTCGGGTCGTAAATCTCTAGGTTCCAGCATCTTGTCCTCACTTCGAAAGCTCCTCATCCGTCCTCACGCCTTCATCTTCTCCAAACCTTTCGCGCTCATCTTCACACTCTACACGGGTACATATCTCACCGCCAACACCATCGACACCGTGTCCTCCACCGTCCGCAACACTCCATTCACAAGCACAACCCACGGCACCGCAAAATTCGCCGCCACCTCCGCGGCAAACCTGTCACTGTGCCTGTGGAAAGACACGCACTTCACGCGGCTCTTCAGCACGACCGCGCCACGGCCGCTCCCGCCGGCCTCCTACGCGCTGTTCACGCTGCGTGACAGCCTCACGATCTTCGCGTCGTTCAACGTGCCGGCGCTGCTGGCGCCGTGGATGCCGATGCACACGCTGCCTCACGCACTCCAGGGCCTGCAGGCGCAGAGCATCGCGCAGTTCGCGGCGCCCGCCGCCATGCAGCTCCTCAGCACCCCCATGCACCTGCTCGGCCTCGACTTCTACAACCGCAGGGCCGTGGCGCCGCGCGAGCGCTGGGATCTGGTGCGCCGGGCCTACGCCTGGAGTGTCCTTGCTCGCGTTGGACGCATCGTGCCTGCTTTTGGCGTTGGGGGCGTAGTTAATACGGCGCTAAGGAGGAGGCTCATGGCTGGCCTGGAGTGATGGCTTGGGTGAGCGAGGAAGTGGTAGGTGAGTGGCAAGAGAGTGAGCATATGGGTCGGTCACGGAGTGGGCTATGAGAGCAGACAGCACACAATCTCTGCTCAATGCTTGTCTCGATTTCCGCTCGTCTCAGCTCATCTCGACAGACGGTAATGGGCCATGGATATTTCGGTTATTTCATCATGATTGTATGACTTCCGCAGTGATACCTCTCCACTCTGGCATCGGTTAGAGCTCGGCGTTTGTTTAGACGCGCTCTCTCGCGCACGGCATCTTGGGATTGCTACTGCGGCTAATGGCTCGCAGCTGTACTATAGAGTTCTCACACAGCTAATTCAACCAGTGCTTGACCATCTCCACGAACTTCCCTCGCTCCATGTCGACCGTTACTCTTACCCGGAATCGGACGCTGTCCAATGCGAATATTATCGCACATCTCAATAAAAAAGTTGAATTTTTCGACTGGATGGCCGAGTAAGTGTCCGCGAACCACCGTGCAATACCAATTCACTTCTAACCAGTCACAGGCGGTTAAGGCGCCAGATTTAAGCCTCAGGCATCAACATTAATACCTCTGGTCGCGAGAGCGTCGTGGGTTCGAATCCCACTCCAGTCAGCAAAGCGATGATAAATCTTTTTTGGGGGTTATGTTTCATATTTTTGGGGTCCCTTGAGTGGTATTGGCTCGAGGGACCATGATTTTTGACGTGGTTGTGCAGGTGGGTTGGGGGCGTGCGTGAGGTCATTGGCGTTTTAAAGAGCAGGAATGAGACGCCGAGTGCCCAAACGAGAAAGAGGTAGTGTGACCACCGGATGAATCCTGCACTTCAACTTCATCGCCACCAGAGAATTCAGCCCTCTGGGCTGCAGTGTACGTCATATCTCTCGCGGTGCTGACAGTATAACTTCATCAAGTTTGGTCGTCAAGCTGACATATAGTTGTTTCCTTCATCCCGCTTTGCTGACACGCTGTGGTGAATACTTCGAGGTCGGCATCTATCAATTTCGTCTATATCAAGTGTGCAAGAGAACTTATCACTTCATTCGACGATGCCCTTCAGAGTGTACGTCATAGTCAACAGAAGCGGCAATCATGAATTGAAGTTCAACTGGAACAGACAACAGGCCCGTGGGATTCCAAGCGAGTTCTCCGACGGCCTAAGTCTCGCCGACAAGGACCTACTCTTCGACTTCCAAATCGGCCTGACTGAGTTCAAAAAGCTAAGTCCGTCAACGCTGTACATCACGAACTGTGCACTGCAAGAAAAGGACGCAAAGAAAGTCTTCGACCGACTGGTCCAGATCGGTGTCATCACAGACGGCGGTGAAGGTGTAAATACGAAAGCAATCGGACGCAACTTTGTTAACCAGCTGGTCATGCTACCGAAGTGCCTGCAGAAGAGGACTGTTTGTTTGCTCTTTGAGTGGGAGGAGGAGCTGGTGAGGTCAGTATTTTACTTTTGTCATTCACGGAACATCCGACCTAACCTAACTTCATGTTCAGATGGCGCGTCCTGGAGGACGAAGAGAGGGAAATTCGCATCGTGCTCAGCGAGGAACGGGCAGCTGGAGGTGGTCTCGGTGCAGTTAGCAATCTGGAGATGAGATTATTGGAGATCCAGGGCTTGAAACGGCTGAAACCAAGTCTAAGAGAGCGCAGAGCCAGCGGACAGGACGAGAACCTGCCTGGGTATCTTGAAAGCCCACCACAATATCGTGAAAGCGTAGGAACTATCGATTAATAAACCGTCGCAGTGCAAGTGGCAGTCGCTTTTGTAAAGCACGTTTGGGATTCTGCCGCAACGCGACTCATATATCGATGCTCATATCAGGCACACGTGCCTCGGGTCATGGAGTTGATGAGAGGTGTTACGATATTATCTGTGCAATTCAGCGCTATTAGAACGGATGTTTAGCTTGATTGAAATGTTAACATTGCAGTCTGGTAAACGCCGGTTGTCAGGCGTAAAGGTGTAGAGTCACTTATTATTGTCGCGCGTGCGTAGAAGATAGTCTGTACTCTGGCACTGCTAGTATATCCATGTAACTTACAAAAACTGATATAGTTAGCTGTTTCCAGCTTCCATTTTCTGGTAGTCGATAAAACCAGAGGCGTTCAGATCGGCCAGGCTGGTGGCCAGGCTGAGTCCGCTTGGTGCGATATTGTCAGATGTATCTCCACCAAAGAGGTATAGAGATCAACGAGGGATCCAAACCGAGTTAAAGGGCCAAGTAAGTAGCCCATTAGGGTTACAAGAAAGGTACGTCCATGCAAGGCTTTGAATGGTCTCGCATCGACGAGTCGAAGCGCATCCATCATCACGTGTGTCAACATGGGCCACGTTGATGGCTTAAAAGTGAACACTTCCTATTCATTTGCAAAAAGTCCAAACTTAGCAAAGAATGAGCGAGCGAAAAAGACTCCGCTATACACTCCGCAATCCCAATGGTCGTCTCTCCAACAAGAACGCTAGTGCATGCCGACTCTCCTAGGCACTCAATGCTAACACTTCTCAACTGTCGCCTTCCCATCCCACCCAGCTCCTGGGCATGACTCTCCAAACTTTTACTTCGCCACTCCTCAAATCACCTAGCCTGAAACTCTCGCTCTTGACCTTCTTGGACTCGCGTCCCTGCTCCCACGCCCGAATCTTCTTCTTGGTGCCATCCCACTCGCCGACAACCGCAACATGGTCTGGCTTGCCAGCCTCAGCCGAGTACTTGGCATGCAGGGAGCCATGCTTGCCCTGGAAGCGGGCGTTGCGGAAGGAGACGATATCGCCGGGGCGGATCTCATCGAACTGGGTGACGGTGGCGTTGGCGAGGTTGGCGTAGACGAGGGCGCCGTAGGAGCGGGTGCCGACGGGCAGGAGGGCGGAGCCGTGCGAGCGTAGTAGCTCCAGGATCAGGGCCTGCGGCGAGCCGTCGCCCACCACGATGTTCTGCTTGCCCTCGGTCTCGCGCGCCATCTGCTGCCCGAAGCGGGTCCACGCCTCCTCCAGCTGGTCCTGCCGCAACCGCGCCGGCGGCGCCTCGTGCCGCTGCTCTAGCACTACGTCGTCCGCGTTCTTGGCATCGAACCGCGCCGTCACCACCGTCTGCGAGTAGTCGCTGAAGAGCACATACACGTCCTTGGAGATGGTTGTTTTGCCGCCGCGCTTGGAGCTTGACGACTCTTCCACTTCAAAGAGGATGTCTTGTCGATTTTGGAACATCGGTGGCGGCGCTTTGTGTTGAGCCCACCATCGACTACCGTCGTTGAGAGGAATATCACGTGCGATGAATCCAGACTCGGTTGAGGTTCGAGACTGTTCCATTGATCGTTTGCCGGCAAGATCAGTTGGTTGTCGGACTGACGCCCTTGCTTGGTGAGGAGCTCCTGGGGGCATTGAGGGCGGCGGAGGGGGAAGGCGTTCGTAAGGCTGAGCTTGCGGAGGTAAAGGAGGTGGAGGCCGGTCGGAAGACGTCCGTGCCATAGGGGCGTAGAGTTCGTCTTCCTGTTCGGGCTCTTCATCTTCTTCATCCTCTTCATCTTCGTCGTCACGAGCAGGTGGCGGAGGGTGCGGTGGATGAGATGGAATTGGCGGAGGCATAGTAGCGGTGTGAGGTGGCTGGGTGGGAGCTGGCGGAGGCCCGCGAGGTACCGGCACGCCCCCTGCCGAGTAACGGAAAGGATCATATTCATCATCGTCCCCAACGTTCGTGATTCTTGCTTCCGCCGGCACAGGCGGAGGGACCGGTCTCTGCGTATCCGTAGATCTTCGGGCAGGAGGTTGAGAAGGTGGTGGTGGTGGGGCGCCTCGAGGTACACTGCCAGGCATGGGAGGAGATAAAGGAGGAGAGCGCAGTGGCGTGTCATCAGCAACCGTACTCTCATCGAAACTCGACTCGCGCGCGTGAGCCTTGAGGGCGTCTTTGTGCTTAGCACCGGATGCAATGTCAGTGTCGTAATCACCCTCGTATTCACTACCCTCCTCGCCAGCGGCCCCTACGAGCCGGCGATGCAGAGACTCAGCGGTGTTCGATCTACTCGATACCGCTCCTGGCGGTAGTGGAGGTACCGGCCGGGTTTGTTGTGGACTAGCAGGACTGGATCCAGGTATTGGTGGCGGCAGTCTGCTGGTTCGCTTCTCGGAGATGACAGTTTGCGGTAGAGTGGGTGAATCTTGCAAAGGATGTGATGGGATTGGCGGAGGCGATCGAGCCTCACTGGCACTGGGCAGAATGTCGCGAGCAGGAATTGGCGGTGGCGCGCCTCTATTCGTAGAAGGCATCTCGTCGTCGGATTCTGATCCAGGCGTTGGTGATTGCAAATATGCGTCAGCGGGATGACGGCCTGTAAGCATTGTAAGTACCGACGAATCGAAAAGAGTTGAGGTTTCTTTACCTTCGCTAGCTGCTCCGGAAGCCGCATCTGTTCGAAGTTAGTAAAACATTTCTACAAGTTAAGGGGCTTTGTATGACTACTACTCGTAACCCAATTCAATGGATAAACATCTATCTCCGAATCTCTTCGAAACGTCACGCAAACACTTCGACGACTATGCAGAGATAGAGCTTGTACGAAAGTTGGGTTAAGAGGCTTGCGAGTAATGGCCTTCTCGTAGAATAATGATTGGAGAACGTTACCTTTCGGTGGTACTGGAGGAATTCGGTATTCGCTATGAGTTCGAACGGGAGGAGTCGGCTTCACTTCATCGGCAGCTTCTTCGGTCTCTTCTGCATCTTCATCCTCAGGCTCTGTTGTGAAACTTGGACGAATGGCGCTACCCATGCCCGGGATAGGAATCGTGGGAATACGTTGCGGTGGTGAGGCAGGAGTCGGCTCTGGCTCCTCAGCGGGTTTGGGCTCTGTCTTCTTTTTCTTTAAGCCACCACCCATGCCAGGCATGGCGATACCCGGTTGAGGACCAAACATTCCTGCCATTCCCATTCCTCCGCTGAGCTTGGCCATACGCTCTCGTAAAGCGATTTGACGCCGGGTTTCTTCATCCATTTCATCCTCTTCTGTATCCTCTTCATCATTTTCCGCTTCTTCCTCATGTGATGGTGCAGCAGCAGCAGCTACCGCAGAATGAATTGTGCCTGTTTCTTCATCTTCGTCCAGTGTTGAAGCCCCAGCATCCTCGGTTGTCTCTCCAGCTGCGGATTGATCAGCATCGTTACCATCACTAAACACTTCTCGCTCACGAGGCACAGCATCAGGTGTCTTAGGTGGTTTAGAGCTTCGTCGACCAGCTGACGGTCGAACCGCTTCGCGAGGAATATCAGAAGAATCTCTCACGGCCTGTTCTGCACCTTCAGTATCTATACTGTCTCGCGGACCTGCATCTTCTTGCTCGTACGATCCAGTTCGCTTCTTTCCAGGACGTTCTGGTTTCGGTTTCTTGTGCGTATGTTCAGCACGACGCGTAGCCTGTTCCATTTGCTGCTTTTGCAGTAGTGCAATGCGTTCTTTCAATGACACTGCTTTGGGCGCTTCTTCTTCTTCACCGCCTGCAGCAGGGGCCAGGCCGGCTTTCTCAGCATCTTCCTGATCTTGCGCTTGACGCTCCGCAATCTCAGGGTCTTCATCCCGTCTGTAGGCCTTCTGTGGAGCCTGCTCGCGTGGTGGAGGAACATATGCGTTGCGCGCTGGTGGTGCAGCAACAAAAGGTTTCTTTATGAAACTGTTTGCTGCTGTACCGCCTGGCTTAAACGGTGCAATCGGTGCAGCTGCAGGCTTATTGAAGGCTGCAATTTTGTCTCGAAATGAGCTCGATTTCTCTGCGACTGGTGGAGGAGGGCCTTTTGTTGCAGCTGGAACTGCTGGTGCGGGTTTCGGTGCAGGAGGTGGTTCTTGAGTCTCAGGAGATTGCACCGCCGCAGCTACGGGAGCCACGGAAGATTCTTCTGCGGTCCGGTTTGACGTGAATGCCGCAGCAGAAGGCTCTGATTCTTCTGACTCTTCATTTCTCGTCGGCGCGGGAGGCTCTGCCGGCTTTGGTCGGGCGCTTCGTACTGGTCGCGGTGGAGGAGCCGGTTCATATCTTTCAACAAAATTCTTTGGGAACAAGCCGGATTTAGGCTCGCCAGAGGCATCTGTATACTCTCCCACATACCAGTCGTCATCCTCCTCTTCCGTAACCGTTATTATTTGACCGATTGGAAAGCTCAGGTCGTCCTCGTGCGGCGACTTGTACTCGTAGATGGCCTTGACCTTGAACGGAGGAGCAGACATTGCTGTAGGATTAAAATGAACAAGGCGCTGTCCGCGATTTCGAGGTATGAAACTGATCGATATTCGAATTGTTCGCTGGACGCCGAACGGTGTAGCTTGGTGTTTGAAGCAGTGGGGCTATTTGACCGCCGAAGTACGTCAGCCCGGGGCTTAGTTGCAAATGCAAGCTCGACCAACGAGACGTCTGGCTCATCAATTACGACCAGAAGTGCGAGACTGCAGCCGAGAGCAGAGATGGAGAATTTAGCCAGAGGTGCGAGTGAGTGAGCTGCAGACGTGTGAATTGCTGCTGGCTGAATGCTCCGCTTCGCTTTTGACGTGCACGGCCACATTTGTGTTCCGTGTTCCGGCAGCCAGCAGATTCTATATAAATAGGCGCCATCCCTGCTGAGAGCTCTATTCTCCTCCAACATGGCTTCAAACTCCATCTCGAAGACACAGGGTGGGACGAGACAGACTCGGGAAGCTGAGAAGCAGCAGCGAGCTCGAGAGATAGCCCTTCACCATGCTCAGATCATCCAAAACCAGAAGGATGTTGAAAACAGCATCTTCGAGTCGTTGGAAGATCTGATAGACTTTCCTCTTACCGAAGGCGTAACCGCTGACAAGCCATCCTCTTCCGACGTTCAAGCTTTTCAGATGCTAGTAGCTCCTTTCAGACCCGGAGACTTTGACGAGTTGATCCTGGAACGAAATTTAGCAGACAAGTGCGGTTACGTATTCTGTCCTAATGAACCAAGACCAGAGTCAGCAAAAGGCAAGTCACGGATCCTGGGCAAGTCCTCTGCACAAACACTCAAGATCGTGGATTCAAATAAGGTCGCTCGGTGGTGCTCGGACGACTGTGCTATTCGCGCGGTTCATATCAAAGTTCAGCTGAATGATGAGCCGGCCTGGCTGCGCGTGGAATCAAAACCGGCTGAAATTCTTCCTCTGATAGGCGACATCGACGAGAATGTCGATGCGTCGGGTACGAATGAACTGGGATCCAACCTAGATCACATCCAAAAGAAAATGGACAAGCTAGCTATCGAACGTGGCGATGATATTGGATCAGAGAAAGACCGCCTTGTCAGCGACAACATCGTGGAAAAGTCTTCGGTGCAGGCTCCAAGTGAGCCTACTGTCGACGATGAAGACATGCACGACTTTATCGAAGGCTACCAACCAAGGAATGTGCAGAAGCATGAGCTAGGAGATCGAGAATGGAATATATGATCGCCACCTTTGGGATGATAACGTCGAGTCTATTTCAAATACGGTGTACAGACTTGACTTTCCTATCCTGACCAATAACGAGTCGGAGCTGTCTACCAGTATCCTCGAAAATACCTTTTCGAAGCGTATCGGTGTAGAGTTCATATGCAGGATAATCTAGGTCAGATTAGGACTTGAGTCTCGAATGATGGAGGATTCTGAAGCTTATGCAAACTTACAGCCATCAACGAATCTTTCGACCTGTTCATCGGTCATACCAGATCCCTTTGCAGCACGCAACTTGACCTCAGCCTCCAATCGCCATCGATACACCCACTTTGTATTCTCAGCATCGATGTGAATAAAGGCATCGAACATACTACCAACCGTCAGCTGTGCTTTGCCACCAACATACAAAGCGAACTTACTCTGTCACGCTATCATATTCTTTCAACTTATCATTCACGAAGATAACGTCTTCTAACTTCAACTTGCCCAACTGTCCTTCTCCATGACCGCTCTCTTCTTTCTCTTTAGTGGTACGCCACTTGTGCTCCAGCTCGTAACTGGACAACGGACGGAAACCCACGCACCAACCCTCCAGAATGACAACTTCAATGGAAGGCATTTCTGGCTCGTTAACTCGCTCCCATATCGAGGAGTCGGTACGATCACCGGCTCCAGAAAACGCAGATTTATCATACTGTGGCAGCTCTGTCGGCCATCTCTCTTTCAAGGACTCAAGCGTGGATATGAGGAGTGGGAGATCGTGTGTGGATGGCTGGCCGCGATGCTGCACCAGTGGGTTGTCTGGATGTGATTTTTTCAAGCGTTCTTGGTCTGTATGAGACAGGTAGAAATCATCGAGTGAAAGAACGACGTTTGGAAGATTGTGCGGTGGTGACGAGAGCGTTGAGCGGAGGAGAGACACCTTCCCTCAGTTAGGCGCAGATTTAGAACGATGAACAAAGAAGAGTGCATAATTGTAAATTTTCAGATCAGGTAATACATATAAGATTCGCGCAATCTTTGAGGCTATCATGTCTGAAAGTCCATTTGTTGCAGTTGAATCTTTGCCGTATTGCCCATGGCCGAAGTCGAATGTACCTTATCAGTTTGTCTACGAACAATGCGCTTCGATGCTGCTGACGTACAATACTCCCCTTTCCACATCTCCTTCTACATACCTCTACAGTCGTAATACAACACAAGGGTGGTATGTCAGGTGATAATGCCGGGTCTTCAGTTCACAACGTACAAAGCTACTTTCGGAAAGGACAGTGAGAAAATATCATACCAAAGTACTCTTTCCCGCACCCTGAACACCGTTTATGCCCAAGAAGAATGGCGGAGGCTTCTTATGAGAGAACTTTTGTTGTCTCTGTCGAATGCGTTCTAGCAAGAACGGAATGCAATACTCAGACTTGTCGTCGACGATTCCTGCCATATCGATCCCGATTGGTGGGTGCAACGCTTTACGGTTAGTGGGTAGACAAGACAGCAATGACGGAGAGGAACGGAATAAGGATGCAGAAAGCAGAATGTCTCCCACGGAACAGACAAGAGAGAAGCGGACATTGCGGATTTTCATGTGACAGCTAATCAATTTCTCTTCCGCATCAGGTGCTGCGTAGGATAGACAAGGGCGCGTTACCACATTCGGTTCAAGGTTGACATCGACCTCGGCATTTTCATAACGTGAAGGAACCGAGCAAGTCTTCGGTTGATGGCTATGGCAATTCTATCTGGCCGCGACGAAAACACAAACTTCAACTCCATCAAACTCCCCCTTAGAATCCATATGACCCGCCCTTCTTGTTTGTTTCCCTAATTCACAGCTTCTTTGCACTGTAATCGCATACAACCACAAAAATGTCGGGTCCAGAGCTTCGCTTCGACGGCCAGACCGTCGTAGTGACGGGTGCCGGTGGAGGTCTAGGTAAAGCCTATGCTACCTTCTTTGCTTCACGAGGAGCCAATGTCGTGGTCAATGACCTGGGAGGTTCCTTCAAGGGCGAAGGCAAGTCATCAAAGGTAACGCTACAAAAACCTCTCCAACCACCCCGCCTCCATCCGACCGAAAACAGAGCTGACCGACGAGACCAACAGGCCGCCGATGTAGTCGTCGAAGAGATTAGAAAAGCCGGCGGAAAGGCCGTGCCTAACTACGACAGCGTCGAGAATGGAGAGGCAATCATCGAAACCGCCATCAAGAACTTCGGCCGCGTCGACGTCCTCATCAACAACGCCGGCATCCTGCGTGACATTAGCTTCAAGAACATGAAGGATGAAGATTGGGATTTGATCATGAAGGTTCACGTCCGGGGAGCATACAAGTGTGCTCGTGCCGCTTGGCCCTACTTCAGAAAGCAAAAGTACGGAAGACTGATCAGCACCGCGTCTGCCGCTGGTCTGTTCGGTAGTTTCGGTCAGACGAATTACTCTGCAGCCAAACTGTCCCAAGTCGGCTTTACCGAGACACTGGCCAAGGAGGGCATCAAGTACAATATCCTTTGCAATACCATCGCTCCTATTGCTGGCAGCCGTATGACTGCAACGGTAATGCCACCGGATGTGCTCGAGAAACTGAAGCCGGAATATATTGTGCCTCTGGTCGCAATTCTTGTCCATCCATCCAACAAGACCGAGACTGGCTCCATCTTCGAGGTTGGTGGTGGTCACATGGCCAAGATTCGATGGGAGCGAGCCAAAGGTGCACTGATGAAGCCCGATGACACTTATACACCGGGTGCCATCATCCAGAGATGGAACGATGTCGTCGATTTCTCTAAACCCGAACACCCACAAGGGCCTGCTAATTTCTTGGAGCTTACTGAGGCAGCGTTGAAGCTCCCAGCGAATCCACCTGCCGAGAAGCTTGACTTCTCGGGTAAAGTTGTTCTCGTGACTGGTGGTGGCGCAGGTCTTGGTCGGGCTTATTGCCATCTTTTCGCGAAGCTCGGAGCCAAGGTCGTGGTCAATGATCTTGTTAACCCCGACACTGTTGTCAGTGAATTGCGAGCCATTGGCGCAGAAGCAGTGCCTTCTAAGGCCTCAGTTGAGGACGGCGATGCTGTCGTGAAGGCTGCTATTGACAGCTTCGGTCGCATCGACGTGCTCATCAACAATGCTGGTATTCTCCGTGACAAGGCATTTATCAACATGGACGACAAAATGTTCGACATTATTTTGGCTGTGCATCTTCGCGGTACATACAAATGCACAAAGGCTGCATGGCCGTATATGCTCAAGCAAAAATATGGTCGCATCGTCAACACTACAAGCACCAGCGGTATCTATGGTAACTTTGGTCAAGCCAACTATGCCGCTGCTAAATGCGGTATTCTTGGTTTCTCACGTGCCTTGGCTCGAGAAGGCGTAAAGAACAACATCTACGTCAACACCATCGCTCCAAACGCAGGCACTCAGCTGACCAGAACCATCATGCCGGAAGAGCTGATTCAAGCATTCAAACCCGACTATGTCGCGCCATTCGTTGCTCTCCTGTGCTCAGACAAGTGCCCTGACCCAACCGGAAAGGTGTATGAGATCGGAAGTGGCTGGCAGGCTCGTACCCGCTGGCAGCGAACTGGAGGCACCGGTTTCCCAGTTGACGTTCCATTGACTCCGGAAACTGTGCTCAAGCAATGGGATCGCATTGTCAACTTTGATGACGGCCGTGCCGACCATCCTGAAGACAACCAAGACAGCTTGAAACTTATGATGGCAAACCTTTCAAATGTCGCCTCGGCAAAGGGTTCTGCTTCATCGGGTGGAAATCAAGAAATCCTCGCTGCGATCGACGCTGCCAAGAAGGCCAAATCTGATGGAACCGAATTTGATTACACTGAGAAGGATGTCATTTTGTATAGTGAGTTGCCCTTTCAACGAAGTTTGACATTCCAGCAGACTCACAATATCTTAGACCTTGGTCTGGGTGCCAAGCGCACTGAACTGCCTCTTGTCTACGAGAATTCCGATAACTTCCAAGTTCTGCCTTCCTTCGGCGTGATCCCGCCTTTCAATGCCCGAGCATCATACAGCTTTAGCGACATCCTGCCGAACTTCTCACCCATGATGCTTCTACACGGCGAGCAATACCTCGAGATCCGGCAGTTCCCGATCCCGACGGAAGGCAAGCTGATCACGTACCCGCACCTGGTGGACGTGGTGGACAAGGGCAACGCGGGGATCGTGGTGCAGGCGACAACGACCAAGGACGCGCGCACGGGCCGGGACGTGTTCTACAACGAGTCGACGGTGTTCGTGCGCGGGTCGGGCGGGTTCGGCGGGCCGCGCAAGCCCAAGGACCGCGGCGCCGCCACCGCGCCCAACGTGCCGCCGCCGCGCCAGCCCGACGCCGTTGTTGAGGAGAAGACCACTGAGGAGCAGGCCGCCCTCTACAGGCTGTCCGGCGACCGCAATCCGCTGCACATCGACCCCGAATTCAGCAAGGTGGGTGGCTTTAAGGTGCCGATCTTGCACGGCTTGTGCTTCTTCGGCATCGCCGTCAAGCACGTCGTCACGAGGTACGGCATGATCAAGAACGTCAAGGTGCGCTTCGTCGGCACCGTGCTACCCGGCCAGACGCTGCGCACCGAAATGTGGAAGGAGGGCAACAAGATCATTTTCCAGATGAAGGTTGTGGACACCGGCAAGCTTTGCATCGCCGGCGCCGGCGCGGAGCTTCTCGACGGCGGCAAGTCGAAGTTGTAAGACATTGGACGGAACGTGTAGTATAACCGCGGGCTCAAAATGCGTTTGGCGCACACATGCAATTAAGAAGTACTTATTACCCAGCCACTGCCGCACCCACCGGCACCGAAACCGCATCCCCATCCCATCCCCTGTCCACCGATCTCAACCCAGCCCCTGAATCTATGCGGCTCCGCGCGCCCCCAATCTCCATCCCGCGCAACCCCATCCGTGAAAGAAAGACACGCCACAAAGTCGCTCTCACACGTGACGTCGGGCGTGGGCCTCGCGACTCGCCCTCGGCCCGGCCGCGGCAGCGCGTCCGGCGTGCGCTCTTGCGGCCGCAGCGTCGCCGTCGGCGTGGCCCGAGGCCCGCGCGACGCTCACGCGAGGCCGCCGCACGTGATCCGGCCTGGCGTGAGGTCGGGCCACGGCCGCGGCACGTGATGCGCGCGGGCGTGAGCGTCGGGCCATGGTTGCGGCGTGGCAGGGCGCTGTGGGAGGAGCAATGTGGGGTGATGGAGGCCGGCGGAGGGCGGGACGGAAATGGCTGTTGTGGACGGGTGGGTGGGTTGCTCGTGCGAGGTGGAGCCAGTGTGGTGAGAGCTGCGGTGATGGGAGGGCGGTGCTGCGTTGGAGGGGTGGGAGTCGGGAGCGCGTTCGGGATGGATTTATGTGGCCTTGTGATGTCTTGTCTTCCCGTATGATACTGGCGGGAGTTGGCGAGCTTATGGCCACATATGAGCTGATGAAACGGTTGCCGATGTAGAGACCCGAAGCATCGCTATGCTAGAATGGAGAGATCGATCCACTTGTTTAACGTGAGAGCTGACATTTGAAGCTACGGCATCAATGGACGGGATTGCAATCAGGAGTATCAGTCTATGAGCTGGAGTAATGGAATACGGGTTGTGAAGCAGCTCAACTGATAGTCCGCTTGCCTTTGTTAGATGGTAGCGTACCAGGATGACAAGAAATGACAGACTGAAAGCAATGTTTATGATTCCAAATTCTTATGGATGCTACTCGTTCTTATGATCCAATTACGGGTGCTGAAAGGTTGGATCAAGTGCCTTTGACTCCAAAATCAAGCGAACAGTTCAGGACAAAGGGGACTGACAATACCAATTACAAAACGGAGAGCTGGATAGACCAAAAGCGTCTTACCTTCGACTACTTGCAAATATTCAACGACTAGTAGCCTCCATAGATGTCCGCCTCACGTCTCTACGCACTATACCCCACGATTAACATGGCATTCTCTTCGAAGAGACCATTGACGATAGAATCGCTGGAGCACAGGATGAGTCAGTCGTTCATGGTCAGTTCGAAGCCTCTTAAGTTTCATGCCCTAAGACGGCGTCTGAAAATGATGGCAAGCCGCTATAATCGATGCATTAGACCGTGCGATGATCACTGTACCTCGGTAGGGGAGAGTGGTATTCCCGGATTCAGTCATGACGCAAGGTTGTGATATTGCCAGCACAAGCCTGCTGTTGTTTAGTGAATCTTGTGATGACTGAAGGATCGACGTCGTTGCAGACATTGAAGTCTACTCCGTGGTAAGCAAGCGAGCGCATCCGGTTTGTTCTAATTATTCCTTGTTGTTTTGGCCGGACGTAGGACGTTGAGGGTCTGATAATGCAGCCAAATCGACTGGGTTTCCAGGGACAGCACTACCGTACTGAGATGCAAGCGCTGGTGCTTCTATCATTACGTCGTACCGATTGACGATTTGCTTGGGATCGCAATCAATGTCAAACGCAACCTTGTATTTCGCAGATCCTGATATTTTCCCTCGAAGCGGCTTGCCAGGTCCTGTCTACGCAATCATATGAAGTTTGGCATCTGAGTTCATTCTCCCATGGGTCAGGGCTAAGGTATCTTTGCTTATGCGGCTCTTTAAGAGTTGCCACCGAGGGATCTTCAGATGATTTGGCCGGAGCGGACGGCCCTCGGATCCTCGAAGTCAAAACATTGAACCATGGCCAAATTGCAGAGAAGCAGACTAGAGTGCCAACAAAAATGCGGAGGATGCGAGTCAGGATGTAACCCCCCGCGTTTTGGACGCATGGTTTGGGATGGATTTGGTCAATTGAAATTTAATGATTGGATTCCGGTCTCGATTGCGCCAGCGCCGTGGAGGAGGAGAAGCAAAGAGCAAGGAAGCATGGGTGCGCTTTGGTCGTAGGGCCTTGGGTCAGGCTACCGTTAGAGATGGTGTGGCCGTTCAAATGCAACCTTTCACTGAGAATGGAACGTTGACGAGGTATTAGACGCAAATGGTCGGAAGTGTTCGGCAAAGTGTTTCGTCTTCCAGAATTCCATGGCGTACGGCCGTGCCAGTGCGTGCTAGTCAGGCTACCTGCTACGCTTCGTCGGGAGATACTTTTTAAATTAGCCCCACCGGTAACTTCAACTCAGGGAGGCGGTAATAATAGGCTGTCGCCAGTTCCGTCACTGCTGACATGAGGCGATCGGGCAAGGATATCGAAATCCGCAATCAACATCCTCAATGGGCCATGGGCCATCAAGGGAAGGTGCAAGTAATTAGCTTTCGGATGCTTGCTTTTATGCCTTTTGCAACTCCAAACAAAACGTAACAAACTTAGCGAATATGTCAGCCATACATTGCGGTTCGAATACGATGACCCCCACGTCACAGTACGGCCGTGGGACCAATTCTGGGGTACAGTGAAAATGGCGTCGCAGGGAGAGCGAAAAAAAGACATGGCCAACATCCTGCAGAGTAGTGATTGGACGCATCCGTAATGCTATTGAATTCTTTCTCCCAACCAGTACTCATTCTCTTTGGAAAAGCTTTCAGCATCCCTAGCAGCCGTGTATCATTTTGACGCAAACTTGGAGTGAATTGCGTGCTCCGTAGGTCGTGTTGCTTCTTCGCTGTGCAGGGTCTCCTATCTACGACCTCCACTGTTGGTCGATCGTGATCTACAAACAACGACGCTGGCGCCGATTGTTCTCTGCCAGGCCAATTCCAAACGTAGAACGCTGGCCACGAAATCTGTTCTCTGGAGATGCCAATCGAGATAGAGTTAACTTTAGTAGGGAGTCGATCGGCTGAACACAGTAATTGCCTGTGTGCGGCGAGAGCGTTGCAACGTTGTGGCAATGCATGCAAAGTTATGCGGAGATTGACTGAAGTTGTATTACAGTAATGATACGGCGCAGATGTTCGCCATATCTAGGTGATTCGCTGGAGCTACAGCAACCGTCTACAACGCCCTTGTAGTGAGTCCGTGATCCGGCACTACACATGTCCAACACCATGACAGTCAAACTAAAGGGGGAGAGGAAATTGCAAGTCTATCAGAGCTGAAAGGTATCAAAAATGAAGCCCATCCTTCCCTTGGGTGAAACCATTTCTGGTAATCCGACTCTATAATCCAGCCGTGACGCGTGAGAGCCCGTGAAAGAGAAACCCATAAAAACACCATAATCGATGCTAGTCGTTGAAAGAAAAAGAAATTGATTCTACCGGGCGCGAGGGCTTAGAATCGCTCTGCAAGGTCGTTCCCGGCAACCGAGCCTGCAGCAGACGAGGATCCTGACATAAATCCAGTCATGAATCCCGTGTTCGTGTTGAGCAGGTCTTGAACCGCTACTTTTGGTGCGGCCGGAATGGGTAGCTTCCTTTGCGCTCCGTCAGACTTCTCCACAATGTCGCTGATGCGCATGCCCGTGTTGATGCTTGGTGCATAGCTTGGTATGCTTTCGGTCTGCGGCTCCATTGGCGCGAGTGCAGGTGCGTGCTGTAATGACAAATGCCTTAGATGTGGCAATTGCACGTCAGACCAGCCGTGTGGTCGCAGGCGGGGAGAGTGGGCAGGTGTGGCGAGAGGAGTATGGTCCGGCGTCGGAGATGTTGAGTCATGAGAGAACGTCGGTGATGGAGGAGCTGTTGAGTATGGCGAGCCAGGACGCGACTTTTTAGTCATGCGGTGTGTGTAAGGATTATCGTTATCGTGCGAGTGAGATCGCGACATGGGCTGCGATATCGAGTACGACTCCAGTCCAGGCATGCGCGGTCCTGTCTCCGTGCGATAAGGACTCGTGATGAGCGAGTGTTGACTAGGTTGTCTCGAGTAGTATGGGAGCGAGGCTGGCAGGTTCTGGTGCTCACGCTCAAGCTGGGACGCTGCAGTAGCAAGAAGGTTGACGCTATCCAACGGTCGCTGAAGGCCATTCGGGCTGCCACCTGCACTACTGCCGCCGCTGAGATTGTACGGCGTTAGCGAATTGGAAGCCGGTACGGCGTATGAGACGTAAGAGTGCGGAGGAGAAACGTTGGGTGAGGCGAGGTTGGAACTCGGAGCCGATCGTGATATTGCTTTTGGCGGAGGCATGATATGAGCGAGACTCGATCCGGACTCAAGCAGTCCCGAGCGAGCAGCGACCTCAGCAGCCTGTAATGCGGCTGCATGTTGCTGTTGCTGACCCTTGCCTCTTCTTGAATTCGGATTGTTGTGGATGCGCGAGTGCCGGGTCAGTTCGTCGGATCTTGAGAAGCGCTTCGTGCAGCCGGGGAATTGGCATACGTGCGGCTTCTCTCCGGTGTGTGTTCGGATGTGCCTCGTCTGGTGCTCAAGACGGTGGAACGCCTTCGAGCAGATAGGGCACTTGTACGGCCGTGGGAGATCCTGACGAGGCTCTTCCTGCGGCGGAGCGTTCTGTATGGCGGGGGTCATGAGGCTGACGCTTGCGGTGGCCATGGCGGTTGCCGACGTTGTTGGATCAGCTACTATGGGAGGAGCGTGGAAACCGGTGGAAGTGGGCGTTGGAGTGGATTCGTGGGTATTTAACAGGGCTGAGAAATTGGTTGGTGGTGATGACGATGAACTCGACATGTGAAATTGGCCCAACCCCGAGAGGCGTGGCGCTTTGACGTTGATAAGTGACAGCAACAACGAAATGTTGGGACTGGCCTGGCGAACTGGTGGAAAAATTATTGCAATGACTGGATCCACCGGTGGGAGGGTTTTTTTTCTGGCCCGGAATCCGGTGGGCGGGCGGCGCAGTTATAAGCTGTCCCTTAGGGGGGGCGCGGTCGCTATGGGGGTGACGCACAACCAGGAAAGCCGGGGAATTCGTTTAGGCGGAGTTGGGTGAGATTTGGCGAGCGATAAGTGCGGATTTGATGTATCGAAAGCTGAGGCGCCAAGCGCCAGAAGGTCCGTCTCCGCAGCCTTGCCAACGAGGATCAGCCGGAAGAATGGCGGCCAAAGCCGATGAGGGCAAGATTTGGGGGGACAGGCAGTTGCAGGGCGCCCGGTGGGAGGGAGGGAGTGGGAGTGGGGGGGGAGAGCCCACGAATCCAGTCACGGCAGGAAACCCGCCGCCAACGACTGGAACTGGAACGTGTCTGCGCCTCGCGAAGGCGTTATCGTAATTAGGTGGCCGTGTATCGGGAGATCTGGCGACGGATTGGCAGCTGTTGGCTGCACGCAAGCTCCCTGTCAGCCGACGATCCGTGTCTTTGGGATGTGGGTTGCGTGGGACAAGCAAAAAGCGACGACTGAAGGAAAAAGCAGCGCAAGATGGATGGATGAAACGAGAGAGAAGGACGAAGGAGCCGGAGGTACCAGGCCAGTACGTACCTGCCGAGGGCTACCGGAAGAGCGAGGTGGTTTCCCGGGCCGGCCTTCGCTGAACGTGCTTGGGTAGGGGGTCCTGGGCGTGGAGACGGAATTGTGGAGAAATAGCCGCGGCGGCCCCGATTGTCTCGCCGGCTGTTTTCGCGCTTTCAGCTGATTCTGACTGAAATCCCTCGGTGGTTGGTACCTTGTCTGGAGGTACCGTAGGGTTAGGAACAAGAGGCCCGCAGTGAAAAGGTTATAATGCCGTCAATACGGCATCGCACGCGGGCCTTCGCTCTACTTGTACTTGCTTTGTTTCCTCCTCCCTACATGTAGCCACGTACCACTGCCGCGGGCCCTCCGTCTTGCTTCCTTCTTGGTGGCTTATCAAAAGGGAGCCGTGACCGGGTCTCAAGACAGCATTCTGGATCACGCCTTCGCCACTGAGTGTGAGTGACTTGTGTTTCTCCCCTCAGCCCAGATAAGCAGTAATTCCCCAGCGAGATGATGGTCGGCATGGTCGCCCCGGGATGCTTTCAATAGAATCCGGGGGATTGGCTGTGGAGAGCAGAATGCACAGCACGCCCCAACCACTTCTTCCTTACTCTACCGTGTAAGCTCCAACCGGCTGTACTCGGTATAATCATCCCTGTGTGCGCAGCGCGCTCTGTCATGCAGGAGCCAAGTATTCCTCCGTTGCGCTCTCTCCCACACTGCTTCGTGCGCTCTCCCACACTGTCGCAAAACCTACTTGGCGGCGCAGAGTCTTGTGATGGCAGCCATTCATCACCTGGTCCAAAGGCAACCGGCGAGTGACACAAGGGAGCGTGAGAGACACGCAAAGTAGATGGTATTTCTTCTTTTGGGACGCGAGACTATTGGAGTCGAAGCGCCGTAGGTGATACATTTTGCGCTTGGCATATGATAGCTGAGGATGACGGCACCTCCTTTACTGCTTGTAGTCTTTGCTCCACGCAATGGCAGCACACCGATGTGGCTTGAGGCACCGCAACGCGTCGACCGCGAATATGCGAGCCGTTTCCGGTAGGCTGGGATAGCCGTGAGAATATGTGGGGGTCGCTGCCCAAATCACTCGCATCCCGGCTCCTCCTGGGGTACGGCTGCTGAGATCGAGTATGGGGTAATAAGTCGGTCCCGAACGTGGTGCAACTCCTGCATCCATCACGCTTGTATCATTCCTTTTTATATCTGGCGCATTGCCTACCAATTGGCACCTTCAGCTCTTCCAATCATCGCTGCATGGATATCCTATCGTCGCTTGGCTCGTCATGCATCTCCCACATTATGCGCTCAAACAGCACATCATAAAACCGATGGCAGTTACTTTGGCTTCGCTCCAAACGCTATGACTTGTGATGTTCCTTTTTTGCTTTGCCCGTGTATCGTTTGTGCCCGAGTTGAAGACGTGGATGCTTTGACCTTTGCTCCTTCTTGATCCTCCGTCAGGTAAATAAATCGCGACCACGACTTTTCCATCACCGATGCGCTGCGGAGCGCCATCTCTTAAGACGCGAAACGAATAGGAGTCGATTTGCGGCATCTCGGCGGCTACTTCGCGGTGGCCTTGAAACCCACGGAAACTCGCACCGACGTTCCAGTTCGGCATTCCTCAAATTTAGCAACGTTTCGCTGAAACCTGCAGCCTGGTGCAGCGCCCGAGGCTGGCGATCACACTCCGGATTTTCCACTACAGCGGTCAACCCTACATTCTTCCGCGCACAAATCATCCAACCTCGGTGGTCACCTCACCAATCTCCAAAAACGCGACGCGATATCCCAAAAGCCATGCCAATCACTATGCCTTTAAAAGGACATGTTGCGTAAGAGCGTAATCCCCGGAAGCCAGAGACTGACACCATGCTTGTTTGGGAACAATAAACATCACTATTATATTTCAATTACACTTTCTCCGCCACTATCTTCGATTTGCGAAAATAACAGAAAAGCGTGACATCCCGGGGAAAGTCGGGTGTGACTTCTCAGGAACCAGGTTTTGAGTGAAGGCTTAAGTACCGGTTCGCTATTCCGATCAATGGACCGAGAGTACCGCCGTGTTCGTCTCATTTTTCCCAACTCCTCCACTACTCTAACCGCTTCAAGCTCAGTTGTTCTTGATTCAGCTGACGATTTCCCCCTGTTGGGATGATGACGGATTGCAAAGAATTGCTTTATGCGATGCAGATGATCTCACAGCTTCGGACGATGTTCCACGCAACGTACCTTAATCAAGCGAATTCCGGCCGTTAGCAGTAGCCCACCAGGCACGGAGTTCGAGGAGGCCAATTGCTCTATTCGAACCTCGCATGGATGGCCGTTGCCTTCCACCATAAAATTTTGCTTCGCGCCGACCCGCCGGAGGACCGACCCCATTCAAACGCAACCAAAATCTCTACGCCATCGGTTCGTCTCCACATGTGCCCACCGTGACGAGTCGAGATGGTGGAACAAAGTCCGTCAGTGACCGATGTGACCGTTTGGATCAATGACTCGCACCTTATGATGATCTCTTCGGCTGCTTGAGGTCTCGAACAGACGCCCTGATTCAAATCTTAGAAGACCCTCCCCTACGATCGCCACAGCTAGAGATACTATGCGCGGAAGGTTCCAGAAAGAACATGTTTGAATGAAGATATTTCATGCTCCGCTTAAGCAATTCCCAAAGGTACGGGACGATAACCGAATGGTGAGAGCAAAATAAATCGACAATGCGGATAGCATTCTCCAGACTTGTCCCGTTTAATACGGTAGTGTCATTTCAATGGCTTGATCTTCGCCCGGTACCTGCGCCGAAATTTCATCTACCACAATGCTTTACATCGATGCTGGCAAAATGAAACCCGGTGTAAAGATTCAGCAAAAGTTATCACCCTATCGTTTACGATTGGACTTTCTGCTTCTTCAAACTTCGGAGAGCGGTGAATTCACCGGATGCATGACTCGTGGCGCTTGAAGAGCCTAGACTGTACCCTAGGTAGAGGCAAAGCTTAACAAGTCTGCTCCACATGGAGAGTTCCGTTAAGCGTAGACAACTAGCCATGGATCTACGGTACGTACTATCAGAGTATCGGAAGGTCGGATGGCCTGAACGCCTTTTGTCTTCATCCAATTTGTGCTACGGCTCCAATCTACAGACTCTCTACCGCTTGCGCCAAAAGCCCTTGGCCCAGACCTGAAGCCATAGGTACACCAAAAGCTATGGAATTGAAATTGACGTAGGTAGGATAAAGAGAGCAACAGCTTTCCCTAGACCTCTAATCTCCACAGACACATCACTTGGTAGTTCCAGATCGTACGTCGAATTACAAACGCTTTCATCACCCATTTCGCCATTGCTCTGTGTCAAAACGCGATACCTGCACTCCACGATTCGTTGACATATTTACTTACTCTAGTTGTTCATCAACTCCATGCCACGCTCGATCAATTTGACTACAAGTACGTTGCATATCAACGTTTCATATGTGGCCAACCATACGTATGATGGTTGTGCCATTTGAGAATCAAGGATACTGAATAGAGATTTCTTCGCTACCTCCCGATCATAGGGTAGTCAAAATCACAATTTGACTTTTAATTCGCAATCCTATACATATCTAAGAAGCTCCAATAGTTCGCAATTCATCACATATATGTACCTATCCCAGTTGAAATCCGCCAACCTATTGAAACGGTGTCGACTGGTTCGATGTAGTCCGTGATCCTATTGAACTAGGTCAACGATCCCGCTACGATGGTTGTCTTAATTGTCATGATGTTAATCTTCGCCGCCAATCTCCTCGGCTACCAAGCTCTCGAGAAGCACCAATGTACTGATGTGGCTTCGGAAGTGATGTTATGAAAGCAGTCATGCGACCTCCACGTATCCGTCTCCCCGGATTCCTTCGTGCAGCAAACGAATACGATTATGCTCGATGACCCGGGACGCTCCCCGGAATTCCAATGTGATTTTCAATTTGGCGTGCATTTAATTAATGCACATATTATCCTACTGGTATTCCTTTTTTTCTCTTGGCCAGGGCCGATCCTGCAGCATTTGTTCACCGAATTGCAAGCCTACCCCACGCTACGGGAGTACCCCAGAGCGCGAAATGCGCCATGGAATGCTGAACCAAGCCACCGGGCGACACCAACGGTTGGTCGGCCCGCAGACACCCCAGAACCCAGACTTCATCTGGCCAGCCTTCTCGACATTTGTAGCGGTCTAACCTCCCCCGCAGCAACGGAACACCCTGCGTTGCGGAAGAAGTGGGTGGTACTGATTGCATTATTGTGTGATGTTTTAATTTGAAGTTAACTTTAGTCAGTACGATGTTCGCACGCGATCGATATCTTTGACGTTGGTGATCTATCGTAACCCGTCTTGGCAGACTTGAACATGCCCTGTGTACAGGAAAAGAAGTTCTGCTACATTCGGCGTTATAACGGAGGCTGTCTTCAATTGCTTTGGATAGTATCCGAGGTCAATCGACGTGTTGAATATCTTGAATATTATCCTGGAAACCTGTACGCAGAAATTCTTCTACATTAGCATCGGGAGCACATCAATTCCTGGGGTCTTATTGCACATTCGAGGCCCTCAGTGCTCTCTTGATTTTCATTACAGTCAATCCATGCCATGCCAGTTCCTTGTTCTCTACCTTATCTGGTTCAGCTTCTGGCTCATCCACCTCCGGGAAGAAGCTTTCGAGGAATGCTTGATCCGTCCCTGCGTTGTCGTAACTTCTGCGTCACCCACACGTAGTGGCGTGATGTTAGCGTAGGTATCTCGAGGTTTTATGAATGTCGCCGCTGTCCATAGTGTGGTACCGAATCCTTAGGCAGCCACCATCAGTTCGCTAACAGGAAGCGCCTGCCATACTCTAAAGCCATAGCGGCTAGAATGCTAAGCAAGACAATGTCTTCAAGGCCAACGTCAGTGAGGGTCGTGGCAAATGAAAGGGCTCTCTTACAGAAGTACGAGCGGACCGAGTATGACCCAGAAGGCTCGTCGAAAGGCGATGCCGAAGCATCTGCGATCGCAAGCAAAAGTTGGAACAGGGACTCGCAGTCTCCATTAAGCTTGGCCAGCCTGATTGCCTGAAGATAAACGTCAAGTCTCCTACCGTAAGCGAAAGAGAGTCCACCTCGTAACTCCGGAAAGTGAGAAGACAGCATCAAGGCTATATAACCGTTTGAATGGATATCATTCTCCCGGCGGCACTTGGCCTCGAACAAGCAAGCCCACGCCAATGCTGTAGTGACTTTATGATCGTCTAGGTGCTGAGTTGTTTCCGAATGGTTCCGCAGGTAGGCTTGTAAAAACTCTGGAATCGAACGGTGCATGAATTTAACGCTTTCATGAACGACTTCGAGGAGAACCCCGCACCGTGTCATTACAGCGGCTGCTAACTTGTCTTTGCTGATCTTGTTCGATGCACTGTCGCCAGCTTTCTCGAGACCTAGGTCATTTAAGTGAAAATCTTTATCGATAGAGATTCCCCTGTCCAAAGCCCTTATGATGGCAAAAGATGCAAGAAGAGATATGAAAGGCTTAAATCTCGGCGGGTACCCCATTGCCCAAGCAAGGTGGCGTTGATACTCGAATCCTTGGGCTTGGTTGTCATTGGAAAGCAGAGTGCCCGTCAATCTCAAGACAATCGCTAGAACTAAGTAGGCGCCTTGACGGTGGGGCCACTCAATCCCGTTCATGATCTGGGCAAGGAAGGCACCCATCTCTGTCGGTGTATCGGCGACTCGCTTTTGGAGCACCTCGATGGTGTCATCATTATTGAGCCCTCTATGCAGAGAGTTGAGCACTAGAGCGACCCAGAGGAAGATTCCCTCAGCGGCTTCTGTTACGTGGGAGATGGGCTCTCTACACTCTCTGTCGTCTGTGTCCTTCATTGCCATGAACTTGGGGTGAGCTTCTAGTCGGCTTGTGACCATGAGTTTGACATCGTCCTTGGTCAGGTTGTCGAGTTTGATACGCTGTTCAGCAGAGAATCTATCGGTGAAAGGCAGTTGAGTCCGACTGGAGACGCAGAGCTTGACATTTCCACTTGACTGCGCCACCCAGGCTTGAAGATGATCAACGAGCATTCTGTGGGTTTCATTGAGCCCGCTGTCGTCAAATTCATCCAGGCCATCGATGAAGAAGCAGACCTGAACCTTGCTCATCGGCTGTTCTTCGTGCGACGATGCCGAGTGCTGGATCAACCGTTCGAATGCATCAAATGTCTCTCGAGCACTGAGTGTAATACGGCTTCTACCCTGGATAGTTCTTGAAGCGACCTCCCAGGATCGTGGAAAGAGATACCTAGCCAGACTTGGCACTTTGCAGAGAACTTCATATAGCAGACCTCGCACTAGACCTTTCAAGCTCTTTTCTTCCTTGTACGGGCTGACTCGCCAAAAGAAGAATTTTAGCGAAGAGCAGTTGCTTACCGCGAGCCCAGTCTAAGAGACGAGACTCAGTCTCCTGGTGGTTGCAGACGTACTTCATTAGCGTCGATTTGCCTCACCCAGGTTTGCCAGCAACATGGAAAATGCCGGATCCACTACTCAGCCAATCAGGGAAAGTGGTGATGAGGTTGGGCTCTTTGGCATGGATAGCTTTTGGACTATTGAAAATCCAGGAGAATGTGCCCTCGTGCGGGTCCTGGAGGTCATCGAATCGTTGTCTTAGACCAGGGAGGTAGAGCGCTTCAAGAATCAGACCATCCTTGACCATGCTGGCCGCATCTTTGAAGGCTTTCTGCTTCTCGCCGGGGCTGCAGTCATCTAAGGGCTCTTAATTGCATTGTAGAGACGCTGCTCCATATTCTTGAAGTCGTTGGTTAATTCAGACTGCTTGGCCACGTTGTCAAAAGAGCGGAGGATCCTCGCGATGTTGTTCCTGCATAGCATGTTAGATCCCATCTAGATATATGTGTGTCGTATTTTAGTTGGGGAGGAGAATGCGTAATAACCCACCGAGTGTTCAACGCTATTAGCTCGTCCATCTTCCGACGGTAGACACCTAACTTGCTCTGGAGATGTTCGATCTCGCCACTTCTAAGGGTAGACTTGACCGTTGACTTCAATACAGACAGCAAGGATTTTGACTTCAACCTGCAGTCTTTGAAGTTCTTCGTCCTTGGTGAATTCTGCGAGCTTAGTTTGATCTTGTCTCAGGCGCTCCGCTATCTTATTCATCTCATCTGTTGATTTTTGCACGATACCCTGCTGCTTCTTAAATCCGTCAGGGGAGGAGTAGATCTCCTTCACAGTCATGCCGCCATTGATGGCCACACCGGCTAAGTCGACGACATTACATGCAATGCTGAGAGCCGTGAATGGATCCATTGTGACTTAGATCCGCATCACGGTAGCTTGTAGACTGACCATGGAATTCCTTGATTAGGGAGAATAGTAAACTCGATTGAAAGCGTAGCTTTTTCCCAACCTCCCACGGATGTTATTTTCGGACGGAAGTCTGCATCTCGAAGTTAAGTCTGGATTGATTATTAAGCATAGGGGTACCGGTGTGCTCAAGGTACATATAACTACCTACCTAGTTTAACTTTTAACCTCTGGCAGAGGATGGGCCCTTACAATAGCCATTCAACCTTCACGAGCATGCCATCCATTTCAGCAGGTACCTTAGAAAGGAAGTGACACGCATCTAATGCAGGAGTGACCAGCCGGTGCCGCCTGACCCCCTGAAGCTCACTATAACCGTGTCCCTAGACCTGAACACCAAGCTGCTAAATGCGCCAGACATCCGCACACTTCATGATAAGCTGCAGACGGTGCAAAGCGAACTGTGAAGCGAAATACCGCCACCAAAAAAAAATATACAAGCAAATCTAGATAACAAGCGATATTCCAAGATCTCGAGTATCTCATGAGTCCCGAAACAGTTGGAAGTAGGAAACAGGCTTAGTATTGTAACACCTAGGTAACTGGGTGTTCTTATATACGTGACAATAGCCATTACTGCCTATTAGGCAGTCACACGTGATCTGGGATGCAACTGAAACCCTCACAAATCGGAAGTCGTGGCTTGGGGTGCACTTGCGCTTTAGTTTGAGGATCGAGTACACGCTCAAGCCATCCTAAGCTATCTAATCTTAGAACCTGTGTACCCAGATTCAAAGCACGTCAATAGACCAGACCTCAGACAGAGGAGTAAACATGAGGTCATCATTGGACTACGTTATCGTTGCTGTAAAGTTGAAGTTACTTCCGTAAACATCGGCCAGCCAAGTTGCAGCCATGAATAGCAACAGACCTTGTGCTATTTCATCCCATTATGAAGAAATTTTGGAAGAAATCGTTGCAGTAATCTTCCCAGCCAGCGTGGTTATTTAACCTTCTCCATCGAAAAGCAGCGACGAGCAAAACCGCCGTGTAAAGGATATGTCAATTTAGTTGACGGGGCCACTACCTGCAGGCTTGCTGATGGTCGATCCGTCCTGGCTCAGATGGCCCTGAGACACCGCGGTAGCAGAGGAGCCTCCATCGCCAGCATATGCCGGATCCCAGACCGGGAAGCCGTCCTGCGGTTGCGAATCTCCTCCAGGTTTGCCAACGGCATAGTCAGTAAGGCAGCCGTTGATGCCAGTGAGGGCCCATGCGAAGACCGCAACCTCACGAATGCTCTTCATGAGTTCCATTTGGGTAGGACCACGTGCGACGCTAGCAGCAGGAGCATAAGTGAGGTCCATTCCTGGCCAGTATGTGTAAGGCCCCACGGGCTGTGCTTGCGGTTGTACAGGAAAGTAGATCGGAGATGGTCCCCATGGAGCTGCAAAGGTGGCTTGTGGAATTGTCTGAGGCTGAACAGCTGGCAGGTCCTGCACGATCTGCGGGATCAGCGGTCTTGCGCGTCGTAGACAAACGACGAGTCCATCGGAAGTACAAGAAACTACAGCCTCGAGCTCAATTGCGTTGTTTTCAGTGCTACCGGACTCGGGGCCCGTCAGAGAGGTAGAAATGGACGACGATGACTGGCTTACAGGCCCGGAATCCGTCGCTACCAGGCCGGACGAGTGAGAGGATGGGCCGCCTGGCTGAGCCTGTTGCACTCCCGCGTGTGTGCCATTGGATGCGCTGCTTGGTGAAGAGAGAGATTGACCAGCATCAGAATGTTGTTGTCCAGATGATGAATCAGATTGGCCATGGCCAGCAACACCCTCTTCGTCTTCGGACGCGGTCACATCCGTCATGCTTGCGTCTGTATCTTCGGACTCCGAAGTAGACTGATTCGCATGATCATCTTGACGAGGATCTCGGAACCAAAAGCGAAGATACGCGATGGAGTCATTACTTTTAGCTGTTTCCAGACATTTGACGGCATTTTCGAGGCAGTTTTCAGAGATACAATAGTAGAAACTTCTGCCTTTCATATCCTCGCTTGAGATACCAATTACCTGCTCAATGCCGCTCGTGGCGTACATGATGGTCAAGGTACGCGTGAAGCGGTTGAGGAAGAGTGCAGCACGTGGTTCATGGGTTTGATCCTCTACCGGTTGTTTGAACTTAGCGGACAGATGCGAAAGCATATGATAACGTGGATCATTTGGAGACGATGAGAAAAGTCGGCGAACAATGGGTGCTTCAGATGCTCTCTCTGTTGTTTCGTTCAGTTAAAGTCTAGGCAATCGGATTGCACACACGTACTGTGACTGGCTAGGCCACGTCGGTAGACACTGGTACAGACTACCATGACATTATACACGACACTGAAGCAACACTCGCATGTCACCCACTCTCCCTCACGACTGATCAAGTCACAGTAGGCCAGAACAGCGGCTTTGTCCATGTTGACGCCACGACCATGATGCTTTCGGGCGATAGGTACTTCTTCTGGCTTGAAGAAGTCCCAGCATGAGCGATTGACCACTTCATCAGGAGTGTGACCTAGAATGTCGACAATTGAATCGGATGCATAGAGAATCCGAGCTTCATCGGTGAGGTCTACAGAAGAATTGTGAGCGAAAGAAAAAGCCATGGAACAACGATGTGATCCTACCGTGGATGGTAATGAAGGTTGTATCCATGATTGACGAGCTGGACTTGAAATAAACGCAATTGAGGAGCTGCTCAAAGAGCTACTCTGGTGATTGTTAAGTCTACCTTGAAAGCCTAATAGCTCCTTGGTAGTGTAGGACGTTGACTTGTGAGAAGTTAAACACTTATCAAATCAAGAGTGGATGTCGAAAATGGTGCCTCTCGGAGAGGAGTGAAGAGATATGAGAATGGCTGCTCGTCTGTATCCGAGCTGGGAAGGAGCAGGACAGAAAGCTACCCGCCCGCCAATGCTGGTCAACGATGGTCGATTTGGCACAGAGCGAGTGGCGGATTCCAGACTGAGAATTGTTTACGCGCGTCCCCGGTAGCTGTTGTGTCACCGAGGGAGCAGTGCGAAGTGAAAAGGGTACAAGATGGAATTGTTGGTTGGTGGTTGCGGGCAAAGTGAGACTATCGTACTATTGACAGCCAAGGCAATGCGGGATCAACGCCAACGCCTGACAAGGGCCTGCAAGCCAATCACGAAATTGATGGGCTGTGATCTAGGTCCAGCCTCGCAGCTCTCTGCTTGGATGGGTTTGTTTTGTTCGGGAAGTGCCAACCCGGCGTAGGTTCTTGACTTCCGTGCGTATTGGCAAAGCAATAATCCCATAGCATGATCACGATCAACACCAGGGCGCTCAAGTGAGCACCCTGCGCCTCCGTACCTTCAGCCAAAGAGAGACAAGGGCCAATTTTGCTCCATCTTCGCTTCCTTGATCAATTCATTCGCTGAGAAGAGGTAAATGTATGTTGGAAAGGCTTCTAATAGGCAATGTCGAAGCACACTGGAAGGGTCGTCCTGCAGTGCCTCAGATGCAGCAGACGGCCTGCCGTTATGCGTCACCCAGCCCGTTCTTTCAGGGCATGTCGCGACCGACGCCGTTGACGCAAGCCCTGGTTTTCCAAATCCCCATGCAAGCGATCTGCGATCCTTCTCACCCTCGTCTCCTATCAACTCCCACTTAATGGCACCAAACTTCGACCGGACAATCCCTATCGGAACATCGCATGCCATTGTCCTTCCCGCGACGGCCTAAGCTTTGTCTCGACGTTGCCTTTTTAATACGCCTGTTCCACTAGAGTCGATCGAGCGATTTCGGAGAATCTGGAACGTTAACCCAGCTTGAATGGCGGGACACAGAGAAGATTGAGCGAAGCAAATGCGGACTACTCTTCTTCCCTCCCTGCTCAATCACCTTGTTTCCTGTTAAACTGGTTTCCGACGACTCCATCTAACTCGGCAATCACCGTAAGTGGTTGCGACTCGCAGCTGTTACGAAGCCGCTTTAGAGAGTTGGAAAAAGGGATAATCATCTCATCAAGGCCCTGCAAACAGCGGCTCGCGTTGCCTCCACATCGACACTTTAACCAAGACTGGCCGCGAAGCGCGCGCACAGCCGTAACTGTTGCCATACCTATACCTGCCTCCCGTGCACAAGGTAGTATCACTTCCGAATCGTGCTTCCGACAGTTATCGGGCGTATTGCTTTTCCCTACTGCCATCGCCGATTCAACCGTTCACTCAGAGAACTTAGCGCACAGAAACAACCGAAGGTGACCCACAAAGGCTACGACTTCCTTCGCCGAGCTCCCGTTCACTTACCTGATCCGACTGGTTGACGGTTTCGGTTTCGTGAACACCCAACCGGCTAGATGGCTCCACCTACAAAGGAAGTTGACATACCGGCAAACTTTCCGCAAGTGAGAGCACGATGGCGGCTGACCCGCGGCGACAAGGAGGACTCACAGACCTTCTTCGATGTTCGCTTCTACCCGTACAGTGTGCCTGGGACCGATCCGGTCTTCGCCGCTACGGGCAATGAAGGAGACACAATAGTCTGTCGCTGTTGCAGTTCTGGCGGACAAGTCATTAACGTACTCCGTTTCTTTCACGATGAAGCAGAGGGAGAGCTGCGAAGGCTCAACAGTCTCGTCTGGTCTAAAGACCTCGAAACCGGCCATCCACTTGTATGTGTATCGGGAGAAGATTCCAGGATTAAAATACTTGACATTGTTACCGGAAAACTAGCCAGAACGCTCGTCGGTCATGGTGGCATGGTAAACGACCTCGTTGTATCGCCGCAGTCACCAAACATACTTGCATCTGCCTCGATGGATCGCAGCATTCGAATTTGGAACTTAGGCCCAAAGTATGAAAAGAATCCTTGCGGTGTCATTCTAGCCGGTGAAGGCCACGGCGAAGGAGTCTTGAGCATGGATATCCACAGGAAAGGCAGGTATCTTATATCTGGAGGCCATGACACAAGGGTCAATCTGTGGATCATACCAGAGGACGTCGGGGAGCTTCCACGATCGTCTACGGAAGGTTCAAGTCGGAAGCTGGTCAAAAAGATTAATTTTCCACACTTCTCTACCGTTGAAATCCACTCCGACTACGTCGATTGCATCAGATTCCACGATGATCTCATTTTATCAAGGTCTGCTGAAGAAGATCGAATTTTGCTATGGAAAATAGATGGGTTCTCTACCGCGACGGATGATGTACCACCTCAGTCAGCAGCACCTATTGTCACCGGTACTGACTATCCAACTACGTCTGCATTTGGCGGGAGGTTCCAGCGCTTATTGACATTCCAAGCTACTGGAAGCACAACAAACTGGATGCGCTTCGGTCTGTTTACAGCGCCAAACCAGAATCCTATGTTGGCCGTGGGTCAAGATACGTTCGCCATCACGGAGCACAAAATGGCTTTCAGCATCCTGTTCTGGGATCTAAAACTGTTGGAGGATGGCATCATGCCGGTAGCTGCGGACGGAGAAAAAAGTTTTGGATTGCACGATCCTTTGACACCAATTCCACCTCATAGAAAAGTTAAGATGCCTCCAAAGGAGTTTGATAGAAGCTTTTGTATAAGATCGGTTGCTTGGAGCCCTGATGGTACATGGTGCGTTGCCGGAGATGAATGCGGATACCTTTATGTGCTATCACGCCCATCGAACTCCGCCGCAAGATGATGAACCATGGGTCCGTTAGCAACAGAAAACACGACAAAAGTTCATGGAGGTGCAGCGTCAGGCCAGAAATGTCGCCCTTGACTGCATGCAAAAAGATCTGATAGGCAACACGTTGCAGTTGGGCCGTCGTGCAAGACACATATCTTCGACAACGCACTGGTATTTAATTTATTGCGAGCTGGAAAAGCGTCTTCCCTTGGAAACTCCGAGTCGTATTGAATAGCGTGTCTCGACGAACCTGAAAATGGGTGATAAACAAAACCATCGTTACGTGTTGCTAATGGGACCCTGGGAGCGCCAAGCATCGTCGAACGCAGTGACAGCTTCACTTTTTCGACGCAAACTATGCATCAGCGTCAGCGCTAAGCATTCCAACTCCAGCTGGCAATTGCGCTGAATGTCTCTCAATAGATTTCGCAGAATCATATTCATTGCATTATAAAACCGGAACCCTGGCTCTCCTTCCCCGACCCCGTATTCTCCTCGCGTGCCTCGTCTTCTTCACCTCCGTAGTCTTCATACTGGCTTCCTCGAGGTTCGGGCTACGCTTAAATTCGATATTCCGTCATACCATACCTCCGTGGAAGCCGTATCAAGGTGCAAGACCGCTCACCAACTCAAGCATGGCACCTGCGAAGTACCAGAAGCCACCACAAGCGCCCCCAAAGTTTACCGCAACTCCAGAGAGCCTGCTCGCAGATACCAATAGACTCATTGAGCTGAGCAAGGGCCTACAAGACAAGATTGTGGAGGAGGTGAAACCCGAAGATGCGACCTTTAAGAAGGTTGTGCTGCCGATGGCACACGACAGCAACACGGCAGCAATCGAGTCACACATCATTTGTTTCTATCAGGCAGTATCCACGGAACAATCGTTAAGAGATGCATCATCGGAGGCGGAAAAGCAATTAGAGGAATTCAGCATCGAATCGTCGATGCGCGAGGATGTATTCAAGCTATACGACGCTGCCCTGAAGAAGGGTGAGAAGCTCGATCCTGAGTCCCAGCGACTATTAGAAAAAGAACACAAGAGCTACATAAGGAACGGCCTCGGCGTACCTGCGGGTCCTAAGCGGGATAGATTCAAGGACATCAAGAAGCAACTGAGCGAGATCAGCATCAGGTTCCAGAAAACACTAAATGAAGAGACTGGCGGCTTGTGGTTCACTCCCGAGGAGCTCGACGGCGTTCCTAGCGATATTGTGGACAATCTAAAGAAGGGCGATGGCGAGAATGCTGGCAAGATCTGGCTGACTTTCAAATATCCGCATCTGTTTCCTTCGCTGAAGTACACCAAGAACGCTGAAGTTCGCAGGAAAATTTTCGAAGAGAATGAAAACAAGTGCAATTCAAATGTGCCATTGTTCAAACAGGCAATCATTTTGCGCGACGAGGCTGCTCGCATCCTGGGTTACAAGAATCATGCGGAATTCCGTCTTGAAGATAAGATGGCTAAGACACCAAAGACGGTTGATGACTTCCTCGGCGACCTGAGGACTCGACTTGCTCCTGGTGGGGTTGAAGAGACGAAGAAACTCAAAGCCCTTAAACAAGAATACCTGAAGAGCAATGGTCATGCAAAAGATTACGACGGCCACTACTACTTGTGGGATCATCGTTTCTACGACCGCCTCATGCTCGAGAAGGATTTCCAATTGGATCAACAAAAGGTCTCGGAATATTTTCCACTTCACACCACCATCGAAGGCATGCTTCGAATCTTCGAGGAACTCTTTGGCTTGGCTTTCGTAGAGATCACCGGAGCGGACAGGGATACTCTTTCGGAGACTGGCCGTGGCAGTGACATCATCTGGCACGAAGACGTTCAGCTCTTCAGCGTCTGGAATGATGAAAGTGAAGGCGATGGCTTTGTTGGATATCTGTACCTCGATCTCTTCCCACGCGATGGCAAGTACGGTCACGCCGCCAACTTCAACCTACAACCTGGCTACACAGACGAGAATGGAAATCGACGATATCCTGCAACGGCACTCGTTTGCAACTTTCCCAAGCCTACGCCGAAGAAGCCAAGCTTACTGAGACATGACGACGTGGTTACCCTGTTTCACGAGCTTGGACATGGTATTCACGATTTGGTTTCAATCACGACATATTCTCGCTTCCACGGAACGAACACCGTCCGCGACTTTGTCGAGGCACCTAGCCAGATGCTAGAGAATTGGTGCTGGACACCATCCCAGCTTAGAAGTCTCAGCAGACACTATTCGTACCTCTCACCAGAGTTCAAGGCTGCTTATGAAGAAGATTCTGGATCCAAAGACAAACCATCGGAGCGGATTCCAGATGACCTCATTGACAATATCATCAGAACAAAACATGTGAACGATGCCCTATTCAACCTTCGACAGCTCCACTTTGGCATCTTCGATATGACTGTGCACGAACCCAAGACCCATGAAGAAGTTGAGAAAATGCATGTTAGCGAATTGTACAATAAGCTTCGTCACGAAATCAGCAAGCTGGATGGTCCAGAAGTCTCCGGAGCAAAGTGGGATTGGGGACATGGTGAGGCAACATTCGGCCACCTGATTGGCGGCTATGACGCGGGATATTATGGCTATCTGAGGTACGTACATATATTTGACATTGTCTGCTTTTTCCTTGAGATATGCGAACCGCTCCCGGTGAGCTTGCGGCACTCTGGGAGTGTTCTTTTGGGACAACACTTCCGTTCCTACGCAAATGCTTGTTGTCTCAAGGGTTGTCTAGCTCGAAAATAGTCTCATCATTGCGCGAGGTATTGTCGCTGACGATTGTCTTACATCTTAGTTCTCAAGTGTACTCTGCAGATATGTTCTACACAGTATTCAAGAAAGATCCCATGGACGGCAAAGAAGGTCGTCGGTACCGGCATACTGTGCTCGAGCGTGGGGGCAGCCAGGAGGAAATGCAGACACTGGAGGATTTCTTAGGCAGGAAGCCTAATACCGAAGCCTTCTACAAAGAGCTAGGAATCGACACAATCACCCCCAAAGACGAGGTAAAGGCGGTCACCAAGGATGATGCCGATATTGCTGTTCGGTGAGCGATTTTTGGAAGGGGCATGTCGTTACCATTACAGTCACCTTCTCCGTGGTGAATCGCATGGTGACGTTTGTGGCTCGCTTAATTGCAGCCTCTCAAAACAATTGCCAAATCGGCTATCAGCAATCCTATCACGCCCTCATCTCAACTGATAAACAATTTCTACATCATGTACTCTCTTCATTGAAATTTGTGAATCGAGCGTTTTGAGCACTAGGCCAGAGTCATGACCTGGCAAAAGTTGTGCCGTGAGTATGATGTTGATCTTTGAGATTTAATGTTGAGGCTGGAAAGCAATGCAATGACCACCGATGCAAGCCATGCATTACGGATTTTCCGACCGCTGTCTCCGAGATAGAATACGATCGGACTGTCACGAAATTACCTTCACCTGAGTATAAATTTCCAGTTTCGGGCAGAAAGCCGGAATCCGCCTGTGCGCGCAAAGTTAAGGCGACGGCAGTATGGAGTCATATGGTTCGTTCGGGCGGATTTACTGTGGCGGTATTTTGCAATTAGGCTCCCAGGCAGAGACAGATATCAATGGCAAGCTTGAATGAAACTTCTTCGTCGGAGTCGTGAGCTCTTGGATGAGATGTCGAGCCATGGTTCAGGGCTTGATATGCTTGGTTTACGCCTTCTCGCTAGTTTCCAACCAAGACGGTCGATTTGCGGACCTCGTATACCTACACTTCACTTAGCAAAGCCTGCATGCCATCAACACTCCATCGAACAACTCAAGCCAAACTGATGTCCGTTGCTGCCGCTACAGCTGTGTACGCAGAGCGCTTCTACGCCAATCTGATTAGATTGTGCTTGTTTGAGGGCCTACTCGACATTCCGCATTCCACAACGGCGCCAGGAACATGCACTACGTTCCCTGTAAGATGCGCAGACCAGCCAAATCTCACGTGTAAATTCACGTAAATGTAGGGGAGAGAAAGCAGAGTACGTGTGTGTAATAATAGGTTGCGACATTATTAGCCAGAGGCTGAAGTAGGAGGCTGAAGTTTGCTTATTGCTATGCCCCTGTGCACGGATACCTGTAGCTAGCGCGCCCATAAAATTTCCTACACTTGCCTGTTCCTCTCCGCTTCTCTCGAAAACACGTCTCATGATACCCCATAGACTTCCATTTCCTTTCTCACCTGCTTGCTCTTTCTAATTGACCGGTCGCGTCGTTCTTTGCAAGGCGAAACAGCAGGATATACCTTAAAGCTTCGTCAACACAGCTGCACCGCCTCGTCTCTGGAAATTTCGACTCCTGAAACAGCTGATCAAGATGTCTGTCCTGGCTGTATCTGCTCTTCGCGCCGCTGTGCGCAGGACAATCGCCGTTAGTCTTCCCTCCGTCGGCCAAAGTAACACCTGTGAAGTTGAGGACACGTCTAACATTGAGCAGACTTCTCAGAACCGCCTCATCTCGTCCTCTACCCGCACACAGAACAACGCTGCCGCCGTTCCGATCGCTGATACTGTTCGAAACGTTGCTGCGCGTGCTCAGGAAAGTGTCATGGTTAAGGCCGGTGAAGAAGGTTTCAAAGCCGGTGTCCTCGCCACGGTGCTGGGTGCCAGCGCTCTCACTGCGGGCTACTTGATCGCCTCTCCAAGCACCGGAAAGACGGTCAATGCGAACGAGTTGCTTTGAGGAACATGACGACGACAGGAGTACGGATGGCTCCTTTAATACGACACGATAGAGTGGAGCGTTCGGGGAGTTCCGGGTTCTGTGGGCAGCATGCTTTTCAGCCGTGCTTCTCTTTTGTATGCATTGAATGGCATTTACGGCATGCAAGGATAGATTAGATCTCCCTATTGCAAGAAAATCAAGAACAATGCCTCAGCAGTTACGATAAAGTTCGCTGAATCTTGCGCCATGTATCAAGTTGATATCTCTTGCAAAAGAGTCACGTGAAGCGTGTTGAACTATGACCTTATTCGGGATTAGCGCGCTATCTTCCAACGCCAAAACGCCAAAAAGCAGAAACGCCATTGCAGTCATGCGAGGCAGAACAACAACAAACTCTCAACTCACCAAAGTGAATTGTTTTGCGACGACTTGCAACAGCGTCCACGACCCACACCACTGCCATGCCGCGACCCAAGCGGACCAAAGTCGCGTCGACAGTTCCGCAACCGCGCGTCACGGTACCTTCACCAATTTCCGCCCGCCACCTGCCTAGACAACCCTCTAGCTCTAGCACGAAGGAAATCAGGGAGACTCAAAACGAGAAGGACGAAGCGAAATCGGTTGAGAAGCCAGATCACAACGACGATGATATACGCGGAATGCCGCGCCCAACACATGCCATAAGCGTCAAATCCCAACAACGTGGTAGACGGCGCGCCGTGGTTCGGAAGCAACCAGATGAGACACAGAAGCGAGCCCTAGATGAGCTCATTAAGAGAAAGGAAGAAGCTTCGAAGGGACAAAGCGCATTGCAAACTGAGGCTGCTTCACGCCAACCTCTCACTGCAACGAGAAGTAATCTCGTTCCTCAAAGAGCAACATCGTCCAATCTAATGAAGGTTACATCGCCTGCACGTGGACGTGGCTCGACGAAGAGACTGAGCATGGGAATGGCGAGCGACCGTGATGCCACGCCGCCGGCTTATGATCCTGACGACGATTTGTACGCACTGAGTCCGGGAGGCGAGATCTCCCTGGCAAAAATTCAGGCCGAGAATTTTGATGACACTTCACGGTCAAAAATCACCAAGGCACCGGCGTCCGCGCTGCGAGTGCGCAGTACTCCAGCCGCCGAAGCCTCGATACTCGCTCTTGCCAACTTCAAGCGTAGGCCACGACAGCCAAGCATCATCCGACAGGTACAACTTGCAAGCGAAACAGGCGACCGATATGACTTTGATGACCTTGAGCCCGAAGACGAGTCAACGCCTCTCCATCTCAACAAACGCAGGACTCGCTCGTCACTCAACTTACAGCACGAAAAGTCCGCAGCGCCAGCAACGTCGTCCTCACGCAAGCGCAAATTCTCCGAAGTGCAAGTGCCCGCAACCCAGCGCTCTCCACTCCTCGCCTCGTCACCACCACCCTCACCACGCCACGCCTCCTCACGAGGCCTCAGCTCCTCGCCGACGCTACCATCGCGCCAGCACGGCCTCCCACCCCGCCCTGCCAGCCCGACGCTAGCAGACCCCCTTTCCAGCAGCTCCGCGGCGCCGGCCGACGACGTGCCCAGCGCCCGCGCCTCCAAGCGCCGCCGGCCGTCGCACGCCCCGCACGCCGCGCCCAAAACCCGCCTTGCCGCGAAGACCCGCGCCTCCGCCGCTGTCTCCACCGCCGCGCTGCAGTCGCTGCTGCCGAAGCCGCGCCGTGGCCGCGCCGCGCGCCGCGCGGCGCCGTTCGACGTGCCCTCCGACGGCGATGACGATGAGCCGGACGATGTGCGCGGGACTCCGGCGAAGGGGAAGGGTGTGGGCGGTGGTGTGGAGGCGGTGAAGGGTAGGAGGACGTATGGGAAGGGGGCTGGGCGGCGCGGCGGCTCGGACAAGGAGAATGAGAGCGACGCGGGGCTTTCGGAGTCGGGTGGGTCGGAGGACGATGAAGGGGATGGGATGCAGCGCAGGGCGAGGAGTCGTACCGTTGAGATGAGGGATGTTGTCTTGAGTAAGCGGATGCAGGATGCGAGGAGAAAGTTCCATGAGGTGGATGAGTGGGAGATGGAGTTTGAGAGTGTGGATTTGGGCGCTTCTGGCAGCTCGTGGCGATGAGCATCTTCGTGCTTCATCGGTGCTGCGCTTCTGGTTGATCGCCGCAGGCTTCGTCGACTGGCAGTGGGCAGACTGGACGACAAGTGCTCAAGATAAGAAGTTTGAGGGTGTGAAATTCGTTGATGGGCGAATCTGTGTTCGATGTGCGCGATGAGACTTCATTGTAGCGGGAATGCTATTACATTGCTGGCCTTGCGCAATCTTGCAACTTTATGTGATGTAACTATCAACATTCTTTCTACCTAGTATTCGTCGATCACCTCTAGGTTTGGCCTTCGAAGCGGTGAAGTCGCCACTGACACTAACACCGCCTTAGGTCGCACCAAGGGAGACCGGTCCTAAAGAACACAGCGCCACGATTCAACTTCAACGAAGCACGAGTCATGACTTGCTAGTGACAACTTTATATCAACTACACTCCACTTTGGTGCAGTCTCTATCAGTTCGCTGAGATAGGCCTCAGGCGATTCGTCTCAAAGGCAGCATGGTGAGGCTTTATGCAAGAGCTAGGTCATGGTTGGTCTACACAGTTGTCAGCGTAGCTTCAATCTCGGCATCAACACGCTGAACAAGACGCCTTTCATATCGCACGCTGCTACACTTAAGTGTCTGCAGGTAACAAATGCTTTGTCTAACACCTCTCAGCGGCGCTCATGGTCTTCTATCTGACTGGAGTCTTCGTCAAAACCAGCAGAGGCGAAGTTTAACATGGAAATATCGTCCGCATGTGCCTCAATTTGTTATTGACATGGTGATTCCTGCCATACGATCGTGAAAGATGCTCTTCGTCTTGCAAGGATCGGTTGGTGATGATAGACTTTGAAGAGTTGTGGATGAAAACGAGCAAGGCTGAAGAGTCTCTGTCGTGTGAGAATGTGCTATAGTACTCTACTGTGAGTTTAAACACGTTCTAACCGCCGTGGACTCCTTTTCAGTGTTGTAGCCCCTATCTCAGCCTCCGTGGGACAGCGCTGATAGCTTTTGAAGCAGTCTTTGGCAGACTCCAGTCGCAAGCGAGAGGGATAGTGTGCTCCTCTCATGATATCTGCTGGTTAGGGCGAATTCGTAGGAGCGTTTGATACCGCTTGGACAAGAAAAGAGTAAAGAGTAAGCCGAATGGCAACTTTTGTTGGGGGGTTTGTAGCCGCGCAAGGTGGCGCCGGCCTATAAGGAAGCCTGTTGGCTGCCCACCGGGCTGAGTGAAGCAACCCACGCGTCCAAACTTTGGTCACTCTCGGGGATCGAATCTCCCCTTTGCCCTCTTGCTTCACTTGAGTAGTGCCTCTAATGAATGCTATCAGCCTTACAAGATCACTCGGACCCGGCTTGACGGTTCTCCTGTCGTGTAACCATACACGGCAGCTTCATTCGACGACGTCCGTTTTGAACAAGAGCAAACCGACGGTAGCGGATGGTGCTTGTAAGCGCCAGTACCAACTTTCGAACGAACCCGGAGAGACCATATAGCAGCGAAAGAGAATTTAGCTTCCGTTAGAGGCAAATACATCATTCAGTACGCGTCGGGCATCTTTAGGACCATCAAGAAGCACAGGACCAAGTATTTCATATTACGATAGCGCAACAACATCTTCCAACGCACACCAACCCCATCTTTGCCGAACCCGTGCCCAAGATACCGTCTCAATGACACCAATCAATAAGACTCCCACCGCCTTTTTGTATCGCGATCGCGTGGGCAGAAGGAAACAGGAGGACTCGCAGGCGGTCAACGGCCGGTAGAGTTGGGCCACGCCTGGTAAGTCTGATACTGTTGCTGATGCTGATGTTGTTGCTGCTGCTGCTGTTGCATCTGCTGGTGTTGGTATTGTAGCCGCTCGATAGCTACCGAGGCAGCGTCCTCTTTGGCATTGTGAACGTAGTCACCGCTGTACCAGTAGCGAGCAGGAACGGTCTGACCGTTTACCTCAACGGTACATGACCAGGCCGTACGGCCTCCTGGAGAGCAAGTTTCAGCAGAAGACTCATATCCAAGATGTTTGAATGGAGAGATGGTTGACACGAGGGGAATTGTCTGCCAGACAAAAGCGTCCCCTTTACCGCCGATAAGCGATGGCGCAGTGGTTCTTGCAATGAAAGTCGATCAGGAAGAAAATCGCGGCGTAGTCGAGGTAAATGACATCGACACGGAGACAAGAAGGAAAGCGAAAATGTTAGGCGCACCCCTTCGATCGGACGCCACAGTGTAGATGGGAGTCCTCATCCCGCTTGCACGGCAATACTCTTTTTTATCAGGTCAGGGACGGCGTGTGCCACGAACACAAGGGGCAAACTCTACCCAGCAGCCTCTCCTGCCATGGTCCCAGCCTTTCACCGGCTGAATGCTGGCTATTGGTAGGGGAACTAGACATGATTCAGGCGAAACGAAACGAGAGGCCGCTAATCTGAAGGGTGTGTGTCCTTGCTCGCTTGGGGAACACAAGAAAGGAGGAATTCACAAATCAGGGAATGAAGCAAGAAAACGGTTATCCGTCGATAAGATGGGATTGGTCAGATGCAAAGGAAAGCGGAGTAGTAGTCTTGCAAGGACAAGATTACGAAGACAAATGTTCGCTTCTTTCCTTTCAGTCGCAAAGCCGCGAGAAGCGCTCTTATAGTACACCCAGTAGAGGGTGCCAACACAGAATATGAGCTGCCAGCCGGCGCGCTGCTACCGTCCAGATTCAAAAGGAGCCATTCTGTGCCTGGGTTGGTCGCACACGAAACGGATTCAAACAATAAAGTTTGGATGCGGTCACCCACGAAGCCTTGGTGCGCTCGCCAGCTCAGCAATGCTCAGCATCATCATCGTCATCATTCATCCATCCCATCAGGAGACTGGCGGCGGGGGGGGTGGGAGCCTATTCACATCCAGCTCTTGGAAACGCGGCAGTGAGCCCTTCCAGGCAAAGGATGCATGGACTTGTTCGCATCAAAGCGTCCCGGGCCTGGCGCGGGAAGGGCCGCCAGCGGACCATCCCGCAAAGCTCTCAAAGCTTGGAATGCCCCGTTTGGCCCAGGTCCGCGCTCCATCGTTTCGGATTAAGGCTACGGCCGTGTGACCGAGCCCCCAGATATCAAGGTCCCCCTTACTTTTGGACGGCCGGCGGTGAATTTGGCTGGAAGACGCGCTGGCTGGCTCGGCGATCCCAAAGTTGGATTCTGACGCGGCGTGCCTCTGGCCTTCGTGGAGTCATATTCCATCGTGGACACGTTTGTTTGGAGAGTCGTTGTGGGGTGTGGTAAGAAATCCAGTGCCAGTTGTTCCTAATAGTCCGATCCCGAGCCTCAATCTGCAATGCTTTGACAGCCTGGCGTCGTCAACGTGTCACGCCGGGCCAGGCCATGGTTCACGTCGTCCTTTGCGATTGGTGACGGCGTGCTTGAAGTGCCAGAATCGAGCGTAGTGGAGGGATGCGTTTGCGGTGTGGAGAAGATCTGGTCTGAAATTTACGAAGGCGTGGACGGCGCCGTGGCAGGTCCGGGGGGGGGAGGGCTTGAAGCTTGTACGTTTCCAGCCGGATGCCAACTCACTCACACCCCAAACCCTTCGCCCCGGCCAACCTGCCATTCACTGTTCACGTACGTCCAAAAAAGCACATCCGTAGGGCTTAGGAAATGGTTCAAGTCGAACGTGACATTGCTATTTTCAACGCACCTCCTTAATGCGAACCTCTGAGCTGACCCGTGTCTCCGCCAGCGTCATCCGCCCGCATATCTCACATCCATGCCACCTACCCGCCTTGACGCTCGTCATGCAGTATGTGGAATCGCAGGCCATGCTGATGCTTGCAAATGTAATTTCATGGAAGTCGTCAGAAAATTCGTCAAACAGGCAAACAGCCTCCAAACGCCCGTACCCGTCGCCATGACCTGGCGGTGTGCCCGGCGCCGAAATGCAAATTCCCAACCACCAGTCAGGACCAATTCAGTACACCGCCTACGCCGAATGCAATTTCCCAGAGCCATGTGCTCGGTGCGTACATATTTCAAGCGTTGGTAGCTAATAATGACACAGACAAGAAGCAGAGAAGCCCAACCCCCAGCGAGGTCGGCATGAACATCGACACTTTCAGTGCCCAACCGTCCGGTTATCATGTGTCTGGACTGGCTTTGGAGCAAGTTTGGCCTAATGAAAGCTGCCTTGGCGGACTATTCTGAGCGTTGAGGTCGTGCAGTACGTTGATCGTTGCAATTTTTTTGACGTGAGTTGCCGCAAGGATCAGAGTATCGGAAGCGTCGGTGTCAGACATCAACGTACTTTGATGTCCGACGGTCTGCAGCATCCAAATGATGGCCACCCCGGTTGAAAACTTCGTCAATCAGTCGTCGTGGGTTAATGTGCTCCATATCCATCTTGAGCGATGTGGTAAGTGGCAAGACTATCTGCCGACTGCGTCTGGAGTGCCAGTTCCGTTTGATGGAGTCATCAACCAGAGCCATCAGTCCTGATGCGACAATAACACTAAAACTTGTTAGCATTCCAGGTACAGGAATGGGAGCGGTTTGAAACTTACTCAGCTACATCAGGTGCTCTACAAACGTCGTCGTCGACGATCCACATCGAACAAGGCGGAACCCACCCGCCTTTGTACCTCTCCTCAAAGGTTTGCTCTCTCGTCAACGGAACAGGAACGATGTGGGCGATCAATGAGGCTTTACCATCGCGGAATAGATGATAGGAGACGTCTTCGAACTCGCCATGTCTCCGCACACTGCGCTTCCACGTATAGCCATGGCCCCAGTACTCGAAGGCGTAGCGCCGTTGGGTGCCCGATCCGCGCTGTCTTACGTCCACGTTGGCGTAATTTGAAAATTCCATTTTGATGATGTTTGTCGGTGTTCCCGTGGATGAAGAATCGACGGATTCGTTGTTCAAAGTGCGCTCGTCGTCAGCAAATCCAGGTCCGTAACCCGAATCAGTGCGCTTCAGACCAGAAAGTTCCGTCGATGCTGACCGTTTGTGACGAAACGTAAACGTGTCAGTGAAGGACCTTTGTAAAACTGGCCGCCGATCGGAGAGAGGTCGTTGAAATTTCCTTCGCGAGTGGCATACCTCACGGCCGGAATCTCGACAATATCGTCGCAATGAAAAGTCCCTGGTCCTGAGGTCATGCATGCGCAGGTGAAACAGCGTTACGGGCTGAAATCGTCCGCTCCTTGATTGAAGTTGAGTGTCGATGCGCAAGTTCATATTGCCGTCGATGGTTGCGTCGTCATGTCGAATCGACAGTCGTCGACGAGAGGGAAAGAGCTCGGCAAAGTCTTTCGGCGTCGATGGGATTGCTTCAGAGCGATAATCCTGATCTGAAAACTCTTCGACTTCATATCGGTCGTCATCTTCATCGGAGAATTCATCTTCGGAAGGGATGGTTGACATATACGTTTCGGTTGAAGATCTCGCATCGTCGTAGTAATCTTGCCACGGCTCGTAGGAATTCTCGGTTGTCCCGTGCCAGGTATCATGGCGTACCAGGTGAGGCTTTTCGGCATATTGGGTATATTCCGTAGGTGCGGTGCTTTGAGTTTGGTACGAAAGGTAACTAGCTCGGTCGGGAGAAGTTGTGGTGTCGCTACCGCGAGTGTCATTCCATTCCAAACCGGTCGCCATTGCAGAATATTAATAACTAATAATAGTTCGATAGCTTTGAATCGGCAATACGTTTGTATAAGGGTTGGGGAGGAGGATCAGCAGATGTATGGCGCTTTAATAATTCGGACGTAAAGGGTAGAGCAACCACTTAGAATGCACAAGTTTCGCAGCCTCCGAACGCAAGTTTCTTAAGGGTTTGCCGGTTCAACTTTTTGGGCGCATCGGGCGAGGCATGAATATACGGCCGTCGCCCTCGTTTGCCCGACCATTTCAGCAGCACTATCCATCCCGCACAGGGTAGGCTTTGTGAATTTCTGTGACGCTGAGCATGATCCGGTTAGAATTTAACACGATAATTAGGATGTGGGGTTGGGCCGGACAGCCGCCAGTTTCTCGGCCGCGTGAAAGATTCTGCATGGGAGCCCGTCCAGTTGGCGTGGGTGGAGAGTTGGGTTTCGACTTTTCCGAATTTTTCCAAAGTTGCATGAAGAGCTGGGCTTAGATCCGGACTCGACAAATTCGTGGCATGCTCTGGCAGGAAAGCCTGTCTCTTGCCTTGACAATAGGCTTGCAGCGTCAGCCTGTTCACAATATTTGCCTTTTCGTGGTTGGCGACGAGGTGGTAGGCAGCGCAGAATTGTTTCACTACGGAACAACATCAGGTTCGAAGGGTAGCGATCGAAGGCGAGGTGGTTGAGAAATGCACTTGGAGCGCGAATTACACGTACGTACCGTACATGGTCCCACGGTGCCGTGTCCATCATCCCATGCCCCCAAGCGTGAGCGGGACGAGGGCCCGCTCCCTTCCGCAACTGCCCGCTCGCACGGCGCACTCCGTCACCTTCGGGCTCAAGGAGGGTTTTTGCAACGTCGATACCACTTCTCCGAAGTCCGCGTCGGAGAAGGCAGGTGAATGATGCTCGACACGTCACTACCGGGCTTTGACACTCGGCCGAATCGGTAGTTGAGGAAGCATCGACGCTTTGCGACCAAAATGACCGAAGGCGTCGGGCAAGCGCTGGGGTCAGCAACGTTGCCAACAACCGAGCTACCTTCCACGTCACTTCACCGGCAAGGCGGCGCCAATGCCCGTGTACCTTTGCGCCTTCTTGGCGGGCCAGCGGTTTACTTAACGTTAGCGTTAGGCTGGCAAATGCTGCTGTCTGGACGGTGTGCTTCGCCTCACAATTTGAGCTTCTCTCACCAACCTCAAACATCAACGCTTGACGCATTTCAGCCTTGCGAATGCACATTGAATCCATTCTGCCGCCCCATCACACTCATCCATGCTCGCAATATTCCATGACAAGAGCTGGGAAAATCTCCGCACGCACGTAGGCAACCCCAAGTAAATTGACGGATCGGTTCGCAGCCTGCTGCCGACCAATCAGACCTAGCGACGTGTTTGAATCTCCAGGTCACCATCGATGATTCTGTCCTCTTGCGGCCCGTCCCTGCGCCGTTATGCTACATTCTGCAGTAAGCTCAGCGATGATCTGTTCATGAAGTTCGTTTTGCTGTCCAGCTCACGGCAATGGCACGGTGGTCCGGAGATCGAGCTGGTCGTCGCTCGTCTACCTCCATGGTGACTTTCCAGACCGGGAGAATATTTCTTGGATTGGGCCATTACCATCCAGTCGTGACCCTGTCATCTCACGCCATCATCAGCAGCTCTCATTTGCTCAAGGACGGCCAAACAGCGGCTCTCGATAACGAGCTGGACGGACTTTGGCCGCCTCTCGAGAGATTGCATGTCCGAAGTGCGGAGGCATTAACCATGACAGGCGACTTTGCTTCTACTCGCCGCTCGGCCTCGAATCACATTCTTCGCTGTGGGAAGTCCAATCACTCTTCTGCGATTGCCTACGGACTGTTCTCAGCACATGACGTAAAATTCTAGGCATCCCCGTGGGAGTACCTCAACAGACTGATGTCCATCCATATGTTGGGTTCACTCTCGATGGTTTGGGTAGACCTTTCTTCCTTCGCCAGACCTTTTCCTTTGGTTCTTTCCTTCTCTCCTTTCCACTTATCTCACCAAAGGGCGGTTCTCAACACGTCTTTCCAAAGATTTTACCGCAATCATCCATGGCTCCCAGCCTTGCCTCAAAACGCAACGCCTCTACGCGACAAATATCATGCATGCAATAGTCCTGGCGGATGGGCTCAAGGCTTGATGCGGCTCAACTTCCGGTGAGCGACGATCTAGGTGTGAGCACCTACTTGCGGATCAAGTTCGAGAGGCCTGGCCTTTTGCATGATCCCCTGCAACATGCAAAATGCGCAGGCCTCACAATCGCCCTACAGAGATTCGCTAGGCTTTGGTACCGTAACCCTGTTTTTGGCCCCCGGAGAACAGTAGACCGAGCCCGTCACCTGACAAAACGTGGAGAAAAGGTGAGCTGTTTCACCACGCTTTATGTAATCGGATGGATAGTTCCTCTCATTGAAAAGTACCTTGTGCATATCTCTGGCCTCGTCATTGGCCATCTCATGCTACTAAATTGCACGAATCATTGTGAGACGCAAAGTCGCCGTAATGCTCAAAGGTCAAACCGTCGTTTGCTTTACGGAAGTTTGGAATTTACACAAGAGATGGCTAATTTTCAGCCTTGTATACTTGAAGATGCAGTACCATTACCCATCTCGAAGAGATAGGAATTAAGCTTAAGGCCGTGACAATGCTGTTGGAGTGGAAGCCTCATGACCAGAGTTGAGAGACCATTTGCTCAGTGCTGGAACCGGCTGACAGTGGGATTCAAAGTAATGGCCTCTCGAGTAACTCTTTCCTCGATTCGATTCGAGCTTTAAGCCATCAGCTGATATCTCAAACCATAAACAGCATAGTCCGGGTATACACGACCGTGCTGGCCACATTCTGATATGTCATAGATTGGCACATACAGCAAAACTCGACGTGGTTCGCATCGTCTTATCAAGCAATAACAATGTGAATCCACTATTCACTTCAAGTTTGTAGTGGAGGCACTGTGAGGATCGGAGAGCAAGAGGGGCCGCCCTTCCATTGAACTATAAAGTACTTCGTACAGTGTTGCCTCTCCAATGATAGTCATCCATGCTCGCCGTTGGCCTCCATCTCATACCAGTATTGCTCTTCGGCATTCTCGCTTCACGGCCTTCATGCCCCTCTCTCCCCAAGCGATGGGCTCCGAAATATCCGGCAAATAGAATATCGCATCTTCGAAGCACAACCAGGCATCGAAGACTGATAATAAATATTCAGCTAGCACAGATAATCCATCTTCGCGGCGATCCTCGTTCTTATCCCCGTCACTCATCCCAAAAATGAAAAATGCTCGACGACCCATCTCCCACCATACGATCAGCCTTGAAGCCTACGCCCACACTCATATCGACTCGCAATCGCCGTCATTTTCCATCGTGTCCCAGCCATCGACCGCCGTGGAGGCAGCGCAAGGCTGAGACTATGCAGGTCGGCAACCCCCGCTATGCAATTACGAGGCCCGAAATAAAGAGGACAAATATGATGATAATCCGAAATATAGTGCCGGTAAATGCTTCCGGTTGATGGGTTGTGTTCGTGTCATATCGTCGTAGCAAAGGAAAAAGGAAAATGAAACCCTAAATCGTGAATGGGGTATGAAGGGCGTGGTAGACGCGCCCCCCCGTGAGCCCGCTGATCAGTTGAGTGGATATGTCGCATCTGTTGCAGCCGTGACCCCATGGTTCCCGTTGTACGCCGTGCTGATCAAAGATGGTTCTTGGGAGTCGACTTCCCAGATATCTGTCTGTGCGCTTTTTGTCTGACCATGCGCCCGTGAATTTCGTTGACAAAAGGCATTTGGAATAGGCGTGAGTGATAAGATACTTCTGGGGTATTATGTATTAACGCAGAAATAAGAAAATGTGATCGTTCTTGTCTAGTCAGGATTTGAAAGTTGTATTGGCGTCGCTCGAAGCAGTGCCTGGAAGGTATCTGGGCATTTGAATCCTGATTTGGTGGCCTGTCAAGTATTGAAATGACGGCTCCGAGGGCGATGGCGTAGGATGATTGTCTATTAGTAGCCCGTTGCGAGGGTAGGGTAAAAGCCTCTGCTGCTGTCCACGCCTTTGAGTCGCCATGCAGCTTGCGCAACGCCGCCAGGAGGAAAAGCTGCGCCATAGGCCTCGTCTTTGAGGCGCATAGACTCACCGAGCCCAGCCTTTGCATGTTGAGCCGGCCCGTTGTCATATAACGGGCCTGGAATGTACTGGTATGCATCAGTTGCGTCGTAGCCTTTGGGTTCGTCTTCGTCGCCGTTGGAGTGCATGCCCAACGACTTGCTATGGTCAGAATACGGCTCGATTGGCATGCCTTCGTTGGAACTGGTGGAACTCATCGACGTGCTTCCAATTGGACTTGGGTCCAGTGAGTAGAAGTTGCCACGATATGTTTGGGTTCGATAATTTGGGCTGTAATGCGCGTTTCCGTACGCCCTTGTGTACCCGACGTTGGTAGCACCTAGACCACCTGGCATGGAGAGGTTCCCTGAGCCAGTACCACTCGGGCCTCCAGATCCACCTCGAGTAGATGTGCTGTGCGGGCCTTCGTTCTGGTAGTGACTCGGGCTACGGCCTCGAACGACCACTTGATGGCTAACACGCTGAGCAACCTTCTTCCACTTTGGTTCCTTGTCGTTGATATTGCGAACGTCGGCCCAAAGTTCCACGATTAGGTGATAGTACTGTTGTTGAGCGCGTCGCTTTCCATTGTTTGCCGTTGCAGACTTGAATTGAATACGCTCAAAGGTATGCTGATGCGCAGTCGGAGAAGGGTTGTGCTGCGAATAACCTCCTTGACTGCCAATGTCCTCGGGAGCATTGCGAGAACCTACTGCTTGAAGTGGAAGATATGGAGGCAGTTGCGCTTGGTGGTTTACGCTTTGATCGAATGTGTTCATAGGGAAACCGTGCGGAACGGCATGATTGCGACCTGGAGGAGTTGGAGCAAGCTTTGTAATCTGAACTGGATTCTGTGGGCCTTTGTCGCGTTTGGGAGTGTGCTGAACAAGTTCGATTGACTTCCCACCACCATTGTCAACGGCCGCCGAAAGACAGATGGCCAATGCTTGAATTGACTGATGGTTTTTCTGTCCGGATTCGACCAGATAGAGCTGAGCATTGGCAGGATATGGGGTCAGTGAGTACGAGCACTGCACCGAAAAGTAGTTGCGGCGATAACATGTCCAAGAGTTGTCCAACGACATGAAGAAGCCTTTCTCAACCTTCGCATCGATGTTGGAACGGATTGTCTGTCCGTTGCAGACGATGTCATGATAGTTCTCTTGATCGAGAAACGGAGGCGAATCCGAAGCCCTTCTGTCTACGTCCCGCTTGTAAGAAATGCTCCCGTCTTGAGGTGACATAGGCATTCCTGGCGAGGACATCATAGCTCTAGGAGTTTCAGCAGCGTATCCGTTGCAGGGCCGGGAGAATGAATCAACAGTTGATCGGGGAGAGACGAGATGCCGGCTGATGCCAGGCGTTGAGGTGGCGTACTGATCTCGAATCGTGGTGGTAGATGTGGGCGACATGGGATTCCCCAAGCCCGGAGATCTCGCTGTGTTCAACATCCTGGATGTCGTGTCGCCACTAGATAAGCATATGAGTTAGTCGTATAGGTAACACACTGACGGAAATCTCGAGGGAATTCCTTCGCCACAGCGGTAAAAGGGTACTTACAGGGAATTCAGACGAGGTCGCGCATTGCTCACGCTAGCATAGGCATGGGGAAAAGAATAGTGGTTTGGGAAGACTGGATCAGCCGTCGGATACGGGTTCGTTGTGATACCTATGGTTGTGTTGCTCGGAGCGTAGACGGCCGAGGCCAAGCTCGTCGGATATGGCAGCGACGACACACTGGAACTGGGGCTGGTGGATATGGAGCCAGCACTGGAATCTGAGAGGCCAGTGGTGATTGGATAGCTGAATTGGTGGTTAATAAGCGGGTTGAAGGTTTGTCAGGTTGAAGTCGGAGAGTATTGAAGAACAAATGGTGTATGGGGAGCTGCGTGCAACCTAGGCCAAGCAAGGTGGTACGGTGAATACGCGCCAGAGGAGCGACGAACTACAGAATTTCAAAAGGATGTCGTCTTGTGATCACAACAGCTGCCCATTATGCTGGGTCAAGAAGCGTGCCAGCTGGCCGGGCCCCTTGTATGACCTCTGAGAATCGTGGCGAAGACGCAGCAGAGCCTGGTGATCAATGTGAAGGCGGTTCGAGCGCGAAAGCCCGTAGGTTGCAAGACGAGCGCGGAACAAGGATCCAAAGGGATCAGGCAAAGCAAATCCAGCAAAGATTTGGGTAAAAAACCAATTACCGGGAGGCTACTTACATTGGATCATGTGCACTGGGTCGCGGAGGGGCGCCGCGAATGTCGTTGGCGGTCGAGATGAGATCGGTGGAGTGCGAGTGTGAGAATGACCCGTCGCGTTGGAGGCTATCTACCACCCCTCTAGCCGCATACGTGCTATGAGGCACAGCCGGGCCCAGCTCGCAGGTGTTTTCGGATGCGAGATTGTAGCCCAGCAGAGGCAGGTGTTGGCTTATGGCTATGAAACGCCTCTCGTTAGCTTGAATGGCCGGATCGGGACGCTGTGGAGCCAAGGAGAGGAGTGGAGAGAGTAGGACGACAGCGAAATGCCGCCGTTTCAAAGAGCGCCGTTTAAGTGAAAGGCAGAGAGGATGCAGCGAGCGACCAGAAGCATGCCGCCAGCGCCTGAGGTGACACAAAGCCAAGCTCACCGAATCTGGGAGCTTGTCTTGCGGAGCAGGTAAGGAATGCAAGCAATTCAAAGGCGCAGGAAAAAGCGGCCGAATTGCAGCTTCGAACACGCATGATCCCGGCCGCTCCAGCGGCCCAAATGCCATTCCCATTCGCCGAATACAAAGGCCAGCACGGAGGAATGCGCGCGCAACAAGCAGTCATGGTGTGAATTCCGTTGGCGAAACAGACAGGGGTTGAAAGTGCGAGGGCTACTTACGATGATCCATAATTGCGTTCTGAGCTGCAGGTAATGCGCTACCGTGCGCGCGGTGGCGTTGGATATGCGGGGGGGTACCGCCCAGTGACGGGGCCGCGCTGCAAAGTTAATATGGCAAGCTCAACACTCGCTCCGTCTCGCCCGACTTCTTTCCACTCGGCCTTGGATGCAGAGGCAAACCTTTCAGCGACTGCGTCTGACCACCGGCCTTCCGCTTCGCTGCAACTGCTCTTTGTCGCGGTTGAAGTGGTGGTTGGAAGCTCCGGCCGAAAGCCACACCGCAACGAGGTACGGGCGCGCCAATGGTAGCGAGACGCCGCCCGAGCGACGGCGCAAGGAAGGGTAGGGCCGTGGCGCTGGCCCGCGGGAAGATGAGGGCGTTGGCGAGTGGTGCTTCCTTGGGTAGATCGTCCAGCCGCACGTGTTGATTCGTGAGTGATCCTCAGCTAAAGGCGGCAGCTAAGGTTGTCTCAAGGCCCAATGCCTGTTCGCTCGCATCGGCCCTGTTGACAGGACAGGCCACACCTAATGTGAGATTGGCTTTGGAGATAGGGCTCAGATCCGCAAACTTTGTCCCGACCGCGATCTCAACTTGTCGTGTGCGTGTGAGAAGCGAGAGAGCGGCTGCGGTGGAGATGTGATTTTAGTGACCGCCTCAGATTCGGTTCGCGGCGGCCGCTCTGTCACGGCACCGCTGTCGCTTCCGAGAGAATTTCAAAAACAATCAAGCTTTTCGTCAGATGCGAGAGTCTTTTGCTCCACGCGCGAGTACGGAATGCACGGAAATTGATAGATCCGTTAAACTCTCCGCTTCTATCCCTAAGATGCCGGTGTGAAGCGTGAAATTGATGAGTTGGAGTTTTGAAGGCCGAAGGTGGGATAAGACGCTCCCGTCAACAAAACCCTTTTGGTTCGTGTTTGGTCAGTCTGAATAGACCCAGAGTTTCGAATGGAAGGTCAAAGAGCGCGAGAGAATGGGCCGACCGTGAAGGCGTTGCAGTCGCTCGAGATAAATGTACGCTGCCGCTCGTTACGATATAACTGACGAATTCAGAGACAGCAACTGGAGGGACAAGCGGGCAGATTCGATTGCTTGCTGATCGCTGTGGTTCGAAATGTCTGATCGTAGGCGATAGAATGGGAGGAGGACGATCAAAGTAAGATGATCAACGCTGAATGATTGTTTCCGCTTTGAAGTGTAGGTGTGTCGAAGATCAAGGGATATCAAGACGAAGCAAGCGGCGACCGTAGAAATTCAAACCCAGCCAGAACCGTGTAGGTGAAGCGTCGTCGAGACCAAATTAAGCTCGAATATGAAAGGTTTCGCGTAAACTGAACTGAACTGAACTGGGCTGGAGTCTCTAGGTAGTAAGTTGATGGATGGACTTGGATTGATGCGTAGACCACAGTATCTCTAGAGCACCACGGTCCGCATTTGCAACATGCAGCGTCATTTCCCAAAGCGGATAGCTATCTAAGTTCCACTGTCGACGCCAGGGACAACGATTCGGCGGCGAAAACAAAAAAAAAAGCTCAAAGCTTCAGGCCGCCTCAGCCGGGTCTCGAAAACATCGGACGGGCCGTGCATCAAAGCACAGTTGCTTACTGGGAGAATCTGCTCCGCTAGGCCATTCATTCAGTTGCCTCTCACGGTCTCCCGCCGCTCCTTTTTCCATGCATCAGCGCAGAACGGATCGACTGGAGGTTCTTCGTTCTCCAACACGAACAACGAGCTTCGACCGATATTCAATCAAAAGCGCTGTATGGTCAAGTGGGCGACCAGGTGTTTCAATACCTCGTTCCTCACCCCTGCTAAGGAGAAAGCGATAGGTTTACTTCGGGAGAGAGACTCTTTGAGATTTGTCGCGCTGATGCTGGCGCAACACTCCGTCGTAGTGATCATGGAGGTCATGGAGGTCGGAGGTATTGGCAGTCCTTTCACCGTCATCAAATCAGCTCAGCCAGGGTTCAGGGCTTTAGAGCTTTGCCATCTGCCGCGATCCGGGGTAGGCTGTAGCGCACGAAGGACGGTCCAGCGGAGATTGGCCCACTGCGGCCAGTCGCCGTCTAAACGGACAAAGGAAAGAATTAAGGTCGAGCAGGCGAGGGGCCAGAGCCATGTGGGCACCTGTCACATTTTCAAATCGTAGAGCGCGGTTCGAGAGATGACTGGCCATAGTACTGAGTGTTATGATGTCAAATCGTGAGCCGACAAAGCCCGTTCGGCCATGTAGGACGCGGGGAGGCAAGAAGCAAAGCCTAGAAAATCGTGAAAGGTGTGGTGGCCCTCCAGAGAAGACAGAGGTATCTGTCGTTGCCACCCTCGCCGATCTATCACATTTGATCATCGACCCAGCCTGGCGGGAAGCGCATCGTAAGTCGGTGGCCAACCCCGCCAGCAATCCCGGCAGACGATGGGCGGGACGCGAATAAACGCTTTCGATTTGAGATTGGAGGGCGATCGGGAGAAATGCGTTTGCTGGTGAGCGCCCAGCTTAGCCTGTGATGTTGAGGGTGGAGTCCATAGCAACGTCCTCAGCCGCATCAAGAGCAGCGCAGCAAACCTGAATCGCAAGCAGATTCCCTTGCGTGGTTGATCAACACGCCGCGGATAAAGAATGCGGGAGGACCCAGGGAATGCGTCTTCTTTGCCGCGAAGAGGTGAGATCTGGGCCACGAAGCGCATGGGAGCCAGTACAGTAGTGAAAAAGAACTTGGTAGGGAAAGCTGACGCCCAACGTCGCAGCCATCGCTCACCGATGCAACTGGAGGCGCAAACCAGCCCGGACGAGGAAAGGCGTAGAAACACTTCCCTTGGCGTTTCCTACCTTGTCTGTCCTCGTGCAGAGTCCACCTCACATCGCGCCTTTGCAACTACGCAGCCAGTCCCACGGCCCGTCCGCCGTCGGTTTGTCGTAGGCATTCGACACCTGAGCCTGGTGGTCTTCACCTCCATGGCACACAGCCGTCAAGGCAGGCCGGTCGAAAGAGACTGGTCGAACCAAACTTCGACCGGCGCATTGCGGAAAGGCTGCCACGAAGCAGCCCTAACAAGGTAGAGTCTCGTGGAATAACGCACACCACTCGGCGATCAGTTGCGCCCTTTCTCTGGCCATACGGAATGGGCTGCTGCATATCTTCCGGGAAGAGATCAACGCCAGGGTCAGATGGCCAAACCCCTTGAGCCTCATAATAGCCTTCCCTGGAGCCTATCCAGTCTTCTCCCTTCCCTCCCAGAAAGCGGTGACAAATTTCGATCTTCCCGGTCCTTGACTTTGACATGCGTGGGAGCTGATTCGGAAACCTGCAAAACATTATCATTCTGTCACCTCCAGCGAAGCTCTGTCGCTGCCGTTGGAAGGTCCGGGCGCCGCATTGCAACGTTCAGCCGTTCCTAAGGCTGTTTTGATGCTCCGACCCGCCACCCTCAAACTCGGTCAGTCAGTATCATACACATCCAAACCGGACATGCACCTGCTCTGTGCTACTTCTTCATCGGACGCCTGAATCTTGTTTGCATCGCCGGTGCAGGATCCCTTTGTCAGGCTGAAATGGCAAATCCGATCACGCGCCGACTCCGACTTCAACGGTGAGCGCCTCGAGGCTCGCCTTAGCGGTGCAGCTTAATGGCACTGCGCTGTCCATACAGACCGTCGCACGACATGACCTTTTCGACGGCGTGACTCGTCCTGCATTCCCGCCTTAAGCTAACATGCAAGCCTCTCGGAAAAGACCAAATCGGCGGTACGGTAGCCAAGTTGAAGGAGATATGACTTCAACGTGAGTCGTGCTGGCTGAGTCGGCTTCGTAGAATTCGATGTCGAATATCCCTGGGAATTATCGGGAGCCTACATGGATACTGATACTCCGTATCGGTTTTGCGACCGGTGGGAACTGAGCGGCAATGAGCAAGATGAGAATGATGTTCGCCCATACTTCAGCTGGCAGACATTGCAAACTTCCTGTCTTATTGCGCGGGATTCGCCATAAAACTCATCAGCCTCCTGTTCAGCATTCGAAGATCACTTCCAGTATAGCTCAATACCAAGCCAGAGAGGAGAATAGGAAGTATTCAACAAGCGGCGCACTACCGCCGGCGATCGCTTCGGCTGCCTTCCGGTTGAGATGGCGACTAACTCCTCGTTTACAAATCACCTTGTTTGTCAAGCGTCCCGTCGAGTTTCGACTACACTACCCACCCATAAGTTCACTACTATAGCCTTGACCATGCAATGAACCACAATTCATCCTGTTTCAAAGTCCCAACCACTTTCATTTCTATTTATTGTTCCCGTTACGGGTCTCCGACGATGGTAAGCAGGGATTGCTGCACGAAATCAACGGACTTGACATCGGATATTTTGAGACCTAGTGGGACTCACAACATTAGTTCCCAGTCTTGCATTCGGAGAAAGCGAGTCATCCAGCCAAATACCGTTACTCTTCAAAGGGTCTTTCCGGCCTTAGTCCCGACAGTCCAGAGTTCCAGAGCCGCCGGACGTTTTGCTACCACGCGAGAACGCAATGTGCCGTTCGTCTCCACTAGGATCGAACAAAGAACAAATACACAAAGAAGATTGCTGATTTCCTATGTTAGAATGGGAGTCCTGAGAGAATCGTGCTACAGCCAAATGCTCAAGAGTGGATGAAGGAAAGCCAACCGATCCTGATTGCCATGGCAGATATCGGCAGGGGTTGACAATTGAAGAAAGTAAACAACATCACCGTTGGAGCATCTACGTCCGAGAAATGGGGTTCGATATGAGGCAGGAGTTCGCATGATGCTGTGCGTCCATTCTCTTGTGTCGGTAGAAGTCCGTTTCGCAGCTTCACCGCACGCTTATGGGTATCACGACGCTTACCGAACAATCAAGCGGCTGATTTGTATAATAACCCCCGGTTAGGCGCAGCTGATGAGAGAGAAAGCACTGGCTTCAAGCATAAGACGTGGTCGAGGTCACTCTGAAGAGATCCGATGAGATGGTTATAAGGAGCACACGACATGGCCTTGCCGAATCGCCTCCTTCAATACCGGTAAGAGGTAATATCATCGGGTGGCTGAGAAATATTGCTAGCATCATTGCTTGCTACATGCGGGAGCATCGTGATCCAGCGAACGGCTTTCTCCTAGCGTGCTTACAATCCACCTCTCATTGTTCTCGAAAGCCCCAGAGCACCCACCTTGAGGGGATTCCGGGAGCCGGGGATTTTCATCAGGCCTGCCACGGCGGCTTGTCTCACGTTGCTGGCAACGATGCTAAAGTGGAGAGATCTATGCACAAACATTTGTCATTGTCTAGACCAGTCGCTCGTGCCGGGTGGGTCTTCTTCGGAACTGCACCTCACGCTAATAGATCTCCAGATAGTCCTTCTGCGTCACCCAAGGTTGCTGAGCTATGGCAATGGATTGCCGTCTTTCTAGATCCCTTTTCATGCATGAGCTTCATTTTCGCAGGTTTCTATTCCGCACCGTGAACCTTCTCTTAGTGCCATCCGCTACCACAGCACAATGACCGCGAAGTCAAGCATGTAGCAGTAACAAACTCTCAGAAGACGATGAAGTCAAAGCCTCACGTCCATCTCAATGCTATAGTTGCGCAGCGACCCAGTCCCACCATGCGTCTAATCCGTGCCCATTTCCATCATCTGCTCCGTCTTCACTCTTCGCACTGCCGCCGATGACCTGAACGTGAATATTATACTCCTCCAGCGCGCCAAAGTCAAACTTGCCCTCCGCCGATCCCCCCAACGGCTCCTCCTCATCCAGCTCCCGCTCAGCACCCTCGCCACCGCCCAAGCCCTCGCCCTTCCCGCCCGTCTCCGCCGCAGCCAAGCCCCTCGCCCTGGACTCGCGCAAGCGCCCAATCTCCGCCTCTAGCGCCGCGCGCACCAGCGGCGCCGGCAGCGCCGTGAACAAATCCTGCTTGTTAGCGGCAACGAGGACGGGCGCGGGGCGCGGCGCGGCGCCGGCCTTCGCGCGGCGCTGCAGCGCCCGCAGCGCGTCGTGCAGGTACGCGGCCGCGTCGGCCAGGCCGCTGGCGCCGCCGGCGGAGCTCAGGCCCGCCGCGTCCACCACGAAGATGGCGGCCGTTGGCGGGGCGCGCGGGTCCGTCAGCGCGGCCAGCGCGGCCGCCCGCAGTTTGCCGTGCCCCGGCGTGTCTGTGAAGAGGATGGGCTTCGGGGCGCGGGCCTCGTGGTCGTGCGGGCTGCGGTAGCGCGCGGAGTGCGGCGTTGCGCGCGCCGGGAGGTGGGCTTCGATCGTCAAGGGCGCTTGCGAGGTGTGCGTTTGCGCGGCTGGGCCGGCGTGGAGCTGCGGCGGCTTAGAGGTGCTCTGGAGAGGAGCGTCCTGGCGGTGGTGCGTACCTTGACTGCTAGAGACGTCTTGCCGGCGCCGCTTGGGCCTAGAATGAGGAAGTTGGGGAGGCGTGATGGTTTGGCGGTACGATAGAGGATGCAGTGAAGAAGAACCGGAAGCAGAATTGCAACAGCAACTGTGATGAGAATGGTGGACAGGTAAGGTCCAAGGCTCTTGGTGAGCCAGCCATCGTCGTCGTGCCAGGCCATGAGCCACCTGTAACAGTAGCAAGTTGATGTTGCTGAGAGCGGAATTTTGAAGTCAAGCTCTCCGAGTCATGAAGCGCGTGTTCGCTTGATGGGTACCGACTCGATGCCCTAACATCGCGCAGCGGGAGCTAATTAGGGCACACTGTACCGTACTGTACCTTTCAAAATCGGTCGGGTGGCTTGGAGATCATACAAAAGGTAATCATGACTTCAGCTCATTGAAGCGTGTCATAGGAACTTCAATATCACAATTGAAAATCAAAAGAACTATGAATTCCTACATCGACTACGTTAATCCCAGTAAGACTCTGACCTTCGTCAACTTTAGACGAGGTGCGATCCTTGAGGAACAAGCAAAGCGAGCTGTGCCGTCATCTGGCGTTCAACCATAAAAAGAGGCCACATCAGACCATCTGCTTAGCTACGTTACGGCTTTGATCATTCGGAAGCCACAGACTGGCCCTAATCTGCTTGCTTTTTGAGACCATTCTACCACTCAAGCCTAGTGCCAATAGTATCTACCTCTACGGTCCGACAGAACATGCCGGAGCAAATGGCGTTGGCTTTGCAGATTACGCGACCAGATGCCTCTACCTCTTTTTGCTGTTGGCCATAATGATGACAACCACTTGAAAGTAGTATTAATAAAAGCATTATTGGAATTGGTTGACGGTGGTGCTGTATGGGATGTATTCACGGTTCCTGATACATATCAGTCCATACAGCGAGCCAAGTAGCTACGTGCAAATGCTACAATCCGGCACAAGTCCTGAGCCTGAACGTGCCTGTCTATGGTTATATGGACGGGTTGGGTGCTTGAGGGTTTGGTATGTGAGCGTGGGGTGAGTTTGAGATGGCCGTGTCGTGAGGCCATAATCCCAAAGTCTTCTTGTGAGACCGATCATAATTGGTTTATGGGCTTAATGGCTGGAACAATCACTGCTGCTGTTGTCCAGATAACATATCCTTGATCGCCTTGACGACCTCACTCTTTTCCACCATTTTGCCTTCGAATGCGCCTCCCGGTCCAAACGCTCTTTTCATGACGTCGCCCATGGTAATTTTCCTGCTATCTGATCTCACGCTTTCCACCAGGTTTGTGACTGTCCGCCGAATGTCGGTCTCATCCATGGTCTTGACTTCGTGGGCATAATCCTCCAGAATCCGCAGTTGTTCCTCCTCCTTGACAACTAGATCCTTGCGGTCTGCCTTGTAGAATTCCTCGACTGCATTCCGCGATGAAGATATTCTCTTCTTCAAGAGTGACAACAGGGAAAGATCGTCATTTATCGGAGATGAGGTTTTGGAGCTGTTGGTGACGTCGGCAAGAATTGAGCGCAGGACTGCTAGGCGAGGAACATCCTTGGATCGCAGAGCGCTCTTCAAATCGTCTCTCAGCCGCGAGAGAAGTGCGGGTGGACTTGAAGGCGTAGCGTAGAAACAGCGCATGCATATTGGTATGTGAATAGGCGCAATTCGGTGACGGATCATGCCATGCCATACTCTCAAGCCAGGCGATGCCATTGTGAGGACCCTCTAGTTGGTGTCTCTAAGGAAAGGCGGCTCGACAATGCAGTTAGTGAAAATGAGACAGCAGTTCAATACGCTGCTAAAGGACCATGAACTTTTATTGTAACCTTTGAGTTTGATTTTAATGAAGTTGAGGAGCTCAGGTGTTCAGAGACTCAAGAAGTCACCAACCTTCGTTTCTCACGCGTCGCGACGTGGCCCAAGCTTCAATCTTTTGCGAAGCGCAACACATTCGGGCTCGACTGAAAACACAACCGCAAATTCACTCAATAGCCACCGCCTTCGCTTTCAATCAGTCGGCCGTTCTTCTGCGCAGTTGATGCCGGATATGCTCTGCTGATAGAAAGAGCTTGGAGGCGCTCGAGTGGAAATCGACCTGCTCTTCCTCAAGGCGTTTTCGTACATCGCCTTCTCCGTCTTTTCGAATCAACGCGCCGACAATGGCTTTCTCAATCCAAGGCACGCCACAGCGACCGCTTCCCGGCGCCTTCTTACAGACTCCTGCTGCGGCTCGCTCGCAGTCGATGTCGCAGCTTGGTGTAGCTGGTCGGCCTCCTGTCTTTCGTCTGCCATCAACAGGCTCACTTGCGCGACCTTCTGTTACGCCTGCAATCACTGCGCAACCCAGCTCACCCGAGTCGCCAATCGAAAAGGCAGCTAAAGCTATAAATTCGAAACAAGACCTCGACCGTCGCTTTCCTCCACTCGATGCATACGTCCCGCAAGGTGTATCCTCCGAATACGATGTACCAACCGCTGCACAATGGGCACCTTTTCAGCGAACAAGAATCTACGAGATTCCTGATAGAATCTTCGAACAATACAACCTCGCTGAAGTGTCGACTATGATGGGCTTGTTTGCTGAACTGCAGCACGCATGGGTTGCCATTGATAACGCGCTCTATCTCTGGGACTACACCCATCCGAACCCCGAGCTGCTGGGATTTGAAGAACAACCACAAACGATCACGGCCGTGAAACTAACAAAACCTCGTGCTGGCGTTTTTGTGCCATCTATCACACACGCTCTGATCGTTGCAAGCTTATTTGACATTTATGTCATCGGGTTGGCGAGCGAAAAGAGTCCTGCTGGAATCATCACCGCATCCTTGTATCAAACCGGCATGCACACTTCAGTAAAGGGTCTCAATGTCAGCGTAGTGGCCGGATCGGATAAAACTGGCAGGATCTTCTTCGGTGGGAGGAACACCAACGACGTTTACGAACTCACTTACCAGCAAGAAGAACGCTGGTTCCAGAGCAAATGTGGTAAAATCTGCCACACAGCTGAAAGCCTGATGGGCGTTGTATCCACCAAGGCCATTCAGAATCTTGCTTTCGGCGCATCCTCCAACCAAGAACACGTTGAAGACATGGTCGTTGACGACAGCCGTGACCTACTCTATGTTCTCTCCTCGAAATCAACGATCCGTGTATTCCACATCAAAGCCGGCAACGGCCTCACTCTCCTAATCACGAGGACTATAGCCAGTATCATGTCGAATATCTCTCACATCATCACTCGAATGGACCTTTTCCCTCGAGAACAGACCATTGTAGCAATTAATCCTATTTCTGCGTCCGAGTCGACTAGGCTAAATCTCATGGCAACCACTTCCCATGGGATGAGATTATTCTTTAGCGCAACATCTGGCTCCTACTCATACTATAGTTCCACCTCGACAGGAAATATCTCTAGCATGCAAGTTCATCATGTCCGGTTTCCTCCTCCGATGCCAGGTGCGGCGCCTCAGCAACCGTCACAGCCTTCCAGTGGAGCGTCAGGATATCAATTGACACAAGCAATTGACAGCCCGTCTAATGCACTAAAACCTGCAAGGATGGCCATCCGTTTGGCGCCTGGGTACTTCTTTTGCTTTAGCGAAAAGCAGCCTGGAATCGACACCTTATTCCTTTCTGCCCCAGATTCGGGAAGAATCAACCGAACGCAGGCCTCACAGCTTTCACTCTTCGCAGAAGGTGGGCAGTGGCTACCTTTGAATTGCCACGCAGAGGACATTGGTTCTGTTACCGCATCTTTTGCCGCTGCAACTTCATCAAATGCTGGATTCGGAAACGAACTTGCTGTGCAGTACGACATGCCAGCCGCAGAAATCGCAGTTCTAACAAATACCGGCGTTCACACTTTCAGACGACGGAGACTTGTAGACATTTTAGCGTCAACATTGAAAGTCAACGGCACCGAAGAAGCCTTCGATGACCTAGTCAAAAGATTCGTCTCACTCTATGGGCGTGATGAAACATGTGCTACAGCCCTTGCAGTCGCTTGTGGCCAAGGATTCGACTCTTCCAGTGATGGACGGCCTGCCAGCGTCACCGATCCAGAAGTGATCGAACAAGCTCGCCGGGCTTTCATTGAACATGGTGGCAAGGCGAGCCTGGACGATAATGTTGATCCATCAACGGAGAATGTCAGACTCTCCTCACGAGCGCAAGGCCTCGCAATGTACATGTCTCGACTTGTCCGCTCAGTGTGGAAAGCAAATGTTGTAAAGGAGGCATCTTCACCAACCGGAAGTCTTTCGGTGTCGTCTACCGTGCCGCTCAATAAGCTTCGCACATTGCAAAAGGACTTGACTCGACTGCAAGAATTTCTCGACAACAACAAGAGCTACATTGAGGGTTTGACTGGACCTGAGGCACTAGCAAGTGTCAAGAACCAACAGGAAGAATTCGCTTTGAAAGGCGAACATCAAGCTCTCAACGGTCAGGTTCGCTTGATCGCGAATATCATCGAGGGAATCGCATTTGTTATCGTGCTCTTCGACGAACCGGTAGACGAAATTGTTCTTTCGCTTGGAGATGGATCGCGACAACGTGTCCGTCAGTTGACTTACGAAGCGCTTTTCAGTACGGCAGATGGGCGTGATCTTGCCAAAGAATTGGTCAAAGCGATCGTTAATAGAAGCATTTCCAGAGGCTCAAATGTCGACACAGTTGCTGAAGCGCTAAGAAGAAGATGTGGCTCCTTCTGCAGTGCAGAGGATGTCGTGATTTTCAAGGCACAAGAGCAGCTCAAGAAGGCATCCGAGGCAGGTGCGGACTCTTCCTCCGGTCGGTCTTTACTCAATGAAAGCCTGAAACTCTTTGAAAAGGTTGCCGGCAGCCTTGCAATGGAACATCTCCAAATGGCAACCCAGCAGTATATTTCGATGGCATTTTACGCTGGAGCAATTCGCTTGGCCTTGACTGTCGCACAGGACCTCGACCGTGCCAACAGAGCACTATCTTGGATCAGAGATGGTTCACCGGACCCTGACCCAAGAAAGGCAGCATATGACAGTCGTATTCGCTGTTACCAGCTCATTGCTGAAGTTGTCAAGGCGGTCGACACTGTTAAAGCTTCGGCTGGAGACGATATTGCGGCGTCAAGCATTGCCCGTCGCAAGACAGAGGCATACAATGAGATTAACCAGTCAGACGATGAGGTGTTTCAGACTTTCCTCTACGATTGGTACCTGAGCCAAGGTTGGAGTGACCGTCTTCTTGAAATCAGCTCACCCTACGTCGTCAGCTATCTCCAACGCAAGAGTAAAGACGACGTTGCACACGCAGATCTATTATGGCAGTATTACGCGCACTACAGCGCGTTCTTTGAAGCCGCACAAATTCAGCTGCAACTTGCAAAGAGCGGCTTTAACTTGAGCCTATCACAGCGCATGGAATATCTCAGCCGTGCCAAAGCTAATGCTGCATCACGAATCCACAGCAACGGCTTGCGGGACTTTGGCCGTCCAACGCAGTCGCGTCAAGAGGTGCTTCGTGAAATTTCCGATCTCCTGGACATCGCGACTATTCAGGCGGAGCTTCTCAGCCTCTTAGAAAAGGATCCGCGCATGAGGGCCGACCGCAAGCCTGCGATAGTCAAGGAGCTGAACGGCAGTATCTTATCGCTGGACGAGGTAAGCGAGTTACTTCCGACTTCTTGTGTCTTGTACTTACAGTTTATTATAGCTCTACAACAATTATGCGGATCAAGCATCCTACTTCGACATCTGTCTCGTGATCTACCAATTCGCCGACTACCGCAACAGCGCCGATATCGCCGCTGCATGGCAAAACATTGTGCGAAGCGAACACGAAGCCTCCGAGGGCAGCAAAGACGTCGTGCCTTGGGAGGCCGTGGCAGAGAAAGTACGTACGCTGGGGCGGCGTCTCGAGCTTAGTGAGACAACCTTTTCAATCCCGATTGTCCTGCCTATCCTGCTTCAGTACACGATTGCCCACCCAGCACTTGGCCAACACAGAACTTGGCCCATCGATCTACTCGCCGATTTAACAGTCCCGTACGAGACTATTTTGTCGACTCTGGAATCGCTCTTCTATCGCAAGACAGAGTCTGCGTGGGCGGGCGCCAAGCACGAACTCGTTGCTACGCTGATGGTGTACGTGAGTCAGAGGTGGCTGGAGCAGAGTGGAAGAGGAGGCGGCATCCCCTTTGGCAGCGAAGAAAACGTCGTAGCGGTTATGGATGTTCTAGCGGCGGTTCTAGACGACAAGCCGCCAGCCTTGGACGCGCAAGATAGAGAGAGTGCGAGCTTGGTGAGAGAGCAGATTGCGAGGATTTTGCGATAGGATATGCCAAACATGCTTGCAAGAGAGTCCAGTATGTTTTCGGAATCCAATATTCGGTACATGGCGAAAAGTTTGGCTTGAGCGTTTTGCATCTGGCCTAGGGGCTCAAAGGATTGCATTCTCGGAGTAATAGCACGAGAGTTGGATTAGTGTACAGCAGCAAGACTTTCTATGACAGCCGGTGTAAGATTATTGATATCTAAGTATACCATGGAGCATTCCTCGACGACTTTTGCTCATTTGTAGTGTGATTCGTTTTATCAGATCTAAGGGCACCACAGCATTTCTCACTGCATAGCACCGGAAATCCACCGTGGGGAAGGAGCCTACAACGCATCTAAATGCCATCCTTTTTCCCGTAGTACTCATTCATCTGCTCAAGCTCCTGAATTCCAATGCCATGCGCTTCATACGGAACCTTGCCAACACTTTTCCAGTATGCCCTCCGCTCCGCAATGATTTCTTCGGCCCATTGTTTCATTTCCGGTAACTCAATCCTCGTCGCCACGTATGAGAACTCGCCCAAGTCCACGTGGCCACCTTGAGACCGCTCATACTCGACCATCTGCAGCAGAAGCTCCATCTTGTCGACGTCGTGCACGAACTTTGCCTCGAGCGTCTGTGAATCCTCGTACTCGCGGAAGACAGCCTTGATGGCGGCGCCTTGCTCACCGCCGGCAACGTTGCCTAGCAGGTCTCCGCAGAGGTAGTCCATAGTCTCCTCCTCTCGCCTGCTCTTCTCGGATTTCGAGACACCGTCCACCGGAGTGATGTCGCCGACCAGCGCTTCGGCCATGTCGTGGATCAGAGCCATTTTTGTGCAGTGGGGAATGTTAAGGCGCGATGAGAGTGCCGGTGGAGCCAGCATCGTCAGAATCGACATGCGATACATGTGGTCTGCGATGGACTCGCCGTGTACGATTTTGAATCGGCGCCATCCTTCTCGTTTGCTCGTCTTCAGTCGCTCTATTAGGTGGAAGAAGGGAATTGGCGAAGTCGAACCGGCTTGAGGGCGGTGATCTAGAGTGCTAAGAACGGTTTCCGGAGTCCACTTCGATTCTGCCTGGCTTGGAGTGAGAACTCCGGACTTGGAGCTTGGAGGTGTACTGGCTTCTATTGCTTCTTCAACCATCCTGGAAGGGCTGGAGGCGTGGGACGGAAAGGTGTTGTTGAACTGTTGATGATTGGGATGCAGCAGTATCTAATAAACTATTGATTCATTAAGGAATTTCTCAAGCTCTTATTTATAGACCGAAGGCAGAAGGCTGAGATTTGTTACCTGTGTACCAGTAGTTTGACGCTGCTCTTGCCCTATAAACAAACCTCCATGCTAGCGCAAAGCACGCGCACAGATCGCAGTCCCTCTTCTGCGCACCCCACGGGCAATAAAGACGACAAGCATATACACCCGCATAGAGAATATAACAGACTCAATTCTCAGTAATGCTCAGACTGGAACCAACATGAAGAATGTCCCGCCAAAATCTAACCACGACTACACACCCTCCCTCTTCTCGCCGCCCACTCACTCCTTTACTCCTCACGAATTTGCGACTCCTTGATCTCGATCGACTTCCTGACTGGCCTTCCATAACAACGAAGTCCTTTTCGACTACCGATACGCAGCAGAATCAGAAGCAACGTATCAGATGTGTAGAGTGGACACTATATCGCCTGTTCGAACTCTGGGATCCAGATGAAACGAGGGAGAAGCTGCAGCCATTCTTCCCTCCTCTCGAACCTCTGCAATCGTTGAACCTCCGTGCTGCACTATTTCGCTGTCTTGACCAGCTCAAGAAAAATGGCGTGCTCGGGAGGGAATGTATGCTTCGAAAAACGATGCTGGATGAGTGTAAAGGGGAGAGGCTCATGGAAGTGCTGCTACTGTTCTCCACCGCCGTTCTTCGAAGGGTGGAGATGTCTGAAAGGAATGGACGAGACCAGCCTATAGCTATGAGGCTAGCTACATCATCTTTCCTCAATGCCGCTCAGCAGGGCTCCCTACTTCCATTGTCGCTGGCTCTGCGCGCTGATCTTGGGCGGTTGCTTCGTGTGAAAGCGGAGAAGAAGACAAGGTGTGACAATTTTCGGGAGCTTCTGAGCCACAAAGAACAGCAGCTCCTTGAGCGAATGAAAGATTGTCAAAAGTCTGAGAGACTCGAGATTTCACCTGCGGAAGAGGCAGCGATTAGGAGTCAACTGAAAGCCAACTGGCTTGGAGATACTACGTGGTTGGATGCTATCCTTCATGGCGACGATGACAATCCCGGTGATATGCCACTCAAACGTCCATTCAATGAAGTATGGAATGTGATTGCCAACGGCGGATCCCTTCCAGCGGAAACTGGCGATGGCGGATTGCTGGCAAACCTGGAGCATCGCATAACTTTGCAGAAGGAAAGACTCACACAATGGCAAACATTTCAAGAGAAGATTTCGAGTGCAACTGGACCGAGCCATTCAGCGGCTCCTCAACTGGACGAGAGCAAAGCCTCACGTAAAGTGATCTTTCACTTCGATAAGCACCAAGATTTTCATTTGTCTCGGGTTCAGCTTAATGGAGATATCGAATCCTCATCTCCAGCCAGTAAATCAATCATATCTTCAACATACGCCGGTATTGTTGATAGGATGAAGAAGGAAATCGCAGAAGCCTCCAAAACTGGTAGAGACATGAGGGTTCGCAGACTGTCACCCAGTGTTGAAGAAGCAACACAGCGTAGGAGCTCGAATTTCAATGCACAGGCGGTCCAAGATTCTGCGACCGCAGCATCCAAAAAAGCGGACTATACGTCTCCTTCTGGTCCTAATGGTCCCGGTCCAGGCTTGCTCGGAAGCACTGGATCGCAATCCATGTCTGACAGAAGTACCTCTGTGAGCTCGATATTTTCTCCAGCCAAGCAACAAGACATTCCAGAGCAACCAAGTAGTCCCGCGGATATATCTATTACAGATATTCTAGGACTAGGTAAACTGAAGGACGGTGACAACGCTCCAGATGCCTCTCCTGCCATTTCCGAGACCAGCCCACAGGTTACCGAAAGAACCCTTCACGCTTCGGAAAGCACCAAAGTCACCAGATCGAACGAAGATGCGGATCCTGCAAATGTCATTATCACTTCGGTTCTCACTGCAGCTCCAACACCTATCAAGCCAATCACCCTATCACTTGTAGAGCGTACGCGCCTGTCTATGGCTAGTGTAAAGCCGCAAACAGCACCATCACCATTGAGAGAAGAGATTCCGTCTTCGCCTACTGAAGAGGAACCTGAAACACCAGAAGTATTGGACCGCAGAGCCAGCCTGCTCGAACGAACACGGCAGTCAATGTCCTTACTCCCATCGCAAGGCGCGGTTCGATCAAAGAAGCCGATGAACAAAAGGCCTAGACCATCGTCCGCGATATATCCCATCAATCAATTCGAAACCCCTAGTAGGCCCAAGGACGTGCCTATGCGCAACTCGACGCCGACAGAGAAACTCTTCTCTCCTGACGCGGAGTACTCTAGCGTATTTAAGAGCAGACCCAAGGTGGCTTTGAGTCCCGTCTTTTCACCTGACGATTCGACGTTGCCTGCAATTGATAGCAGTTCCGAACTAGATGATTCGTCGCTGGAGAACGTGTTGAGCAATTCTAGTCCACTGGCTGCGAGGATCTTTTCGGCTGAGGCAAAGTAAAAAAGACAATGAAGAGCTGTATGATAGCTGCGAGGTCAAGTGTGAAGAACTGCTTCAGCTAATATCGAAATTAAGGGATTGTATACACAAGTCTCATCTAAGATCTTTTTAATCGCCGCGAGTTACTTATTCCTGAGCGAGCACTGCCTTTGCTGCCCTGGCCGTCATAATCAAGAGCACAGCGCTGCTAGTGATGAAAAGCGTGAAGCGTCGGGGAATGTTGTTTCCCATCGTCTGCACAAGACTGTGCAAGATTCTAACCCCGACGTAGGCCCAAGCCAAATACAGGTCCGTCTTGTTCACGGCCGACTTCGCCCCAGGAATCACATTCTTCGCAAGCAATGCCAAGACCAAACTCACGGCATAGAACTGCGTCGGTTGCTCCAAAAGGTGATTGTAGTTGTCGGCAGGCCAACGAGCCCGCGCATCAATCCTGGAGGCGAACTGGTCCTTCGTCATGGCCTTGACCGAATTGGGCGTCAACGCAGCTGAGAGAAACATTTCATTTTAGTATCTTGGTAGAATGCTAGATGGACGCGATCCAGTGCCAGACGATGTGGTAGTTCGGGGCTATTTCCGCTTACCTTTCTGCATTGCGGGAATACGTTCCGCATACATCCATCCTTCCATAACGAAAGTCCAGGCATTGAGGGCAACGATCGGCCCCAGGAATGAGGTGCCTGTAACAGGGTTAAAGGAGACCATGATGCCTGAAAGTAATGGAGCTCAGATGTATCAATTGATGCAATACTAATATGGAAATTGGAGAGAACACGACAGAACGGCCAGGCAGCCGAGGTTTTAAGCACAAACGTCGGCGCAATCGTTATGCCGAGGGTGCAACAATGGGAGCTCTAGTGCGAGAATATACGACGAGTTCTCGAAGCTGTTGCCTGAAACCTTCTGCATCTATCACCATTTGTAGTCCTGCTCGACTGGTCGTCCTTCAGACTCGCTACGGCTCCTGATGTCCTCGCGCTTGCTGACACAGCAGACAGATGGCGAGGCAACGGTGTTCACGTGATTGCCCGCCGCATGCTGTAAAATGCTAATAGCGGAACGTCGGCGAAAACATTGGGTGATACAGCAATAACTTTGAAGTACATACGAGGGTATTCAAACTGCGACAAGTTCTACCTGAAACACCATTCTTTTCGCTACGGTAGGCAGACACTTGGTGGCACGAGCTTTCCAGCGTCATTAATGTCTAACCTAGCACACAAGTCGCAGCTCTCGTTTGTCATCTCACAAAGCTTCTACACCTAGTTATTCCGCATTCTTCCTTGACAAAGTGTTAGTTCTCTATGATCGTTTCGCGACAACTTGCCCAAGCCGCTCTAGCGAGTAATGGTCTGCTCCTCGTGAAGTGATGGAAACGAAAGTCTTGTAAAGACTCGGCCGAAGCTGCTATGATGTTTCTTTTCTCCGTTGGCTGTCATGCCAGTAGTAAACATTGACCGTTTGAATTGGGGAGATATTCGAAGAGCGCCCCGAAGGTCCCTCGCAACTGGTCACATTGTGCATCACAGGGGGTGCAAGAATTCCGTGCGCTGAGGGCTTTTTTTCGATTCTCACCAAAACTCACCAACTTCAGCACCTCCTAACACAACGAATATGGGCTCAATTTTGAACTTAAAAGCTTATTTAGTCAATAGGTAGCCTATATTTTATATTGTTAAAATTTTAAGAAAACGAAATCAGTTTTAGGTGGCTAAATTTCAATGTGAAGCGAAAGTTGCAATTTCCTCTAACAAATATTGATGCCTGAGTAAGGCATAAAAACAATTTGGTGGAGAAAAACGCACATTTGGCTTCGCAGCAAAATTTAGCCACCTAAAACTGATTCTGTTTTCTTAAAATTTTAACTGCGTATATTTCAGCCTATTCCAAACCTACCAAAGTTAAAATATTGAAAATTAAGTGCATGGAAGAGAAGATATGTGGCGCCAAAGTTGGCGAGTTTTGGTGAGAACCGCCAAAATCGCCTCAGCGCACGGAATTCTTGCACCCCCTGTGAATAGGCAGATCAGGCTTCAAGGCAGAAAATCTGCTCCGGGTTACACACTCCGCTCAACCCCTTCTTCACCTCACCGCCAGAAGAACCTATCCTCTTTCCTTCAATTCAGGCAATTGAGAATGTGGAGGCTTATATTGATGGGTTGCACAAAATGGAGACCATGTCATCGGCGCGATTGCATGAATTGACGCGTTCCGGAAGTAGGTGGCTATTCATCTCCTTACCCCGCAAAGGGAGATTTCCAAGTATCCGGCTAAAGTCTGTATAATTTGAAATTCTGATCTGATTTGTGGTCTAATATATTGGTTTCCTACGTTTCATGGTTAATTTCAATTACCTATCATCATGTCTTCTCATGCAAGATGGACCGAACAACGCGGCAAGCGTCCCGCTCGAGTTGCAAACTGCTCCGGTTACAAAGCAGACCCAGGCTACAAGATGCTTGAGCAAGCCTCGTTAGGAGATGTTGACTTCATAACGGGTGACTATTTGGCCGAAGTCAACATTGCTGAAAATGCCGAAGCAATGGTAGCGGGAACACACCCTGGATATGAGTTCACGGCCTGGGATGGTATTCAACAAAGTATCGATGTCTTGAACGAGAAGAGGATCAAGGTTATTGTTAATGGAGGCGCACTAAATCCGAGAGGGCTTGCGGAGCGAGTGTGTAAGCTCGTGAAGGAAAAAGGATATGGCCTAAAGGTAGCTTGGATCGAGGGTGACAATCTGCTTGCGGAGGCGAAGGAAATGGCTAGGAACGGGGAGTTGCCACCACATTTGGATAGCGGAAATGAAGATGTGCACGTGGCCAAAGGTGTGACACAATCGCCAGACAGTCAGAAAAAGCCCATTGTCAGCGCCAATGCATATCTCGGTGCCAGGGAAATAACGAAGGCGTTGGAACTTGGCGCAGATATTGTCATAGCTGGTCGAGTAGCCGACGCATCACCGGTGAGTTTCATGAAGACTACTGATGAGAAGCATCTCTGATAAGAACAGGTGATTGGAGCAGCATGGTACTGGCACTCGTGGTCAGAAACAGATTATGACCGACTTGCAGGTGCATTGGTTGCTGGTCACCTAATCGAGTGCTCCGGTTACGTGACAGGTTCCAATTTCGCTGGATTTTATGAATGGCCGCTTGATTCGCTCTACGACATTCCATTCGGTATCGCAGAGGTTGCCGCTGACGGGACCTGTGTTGTAACGAAGCATGAGAACACCAAAGGCATGGTTACTTCGGATACCGTCAAGACGCAATTCTTGTACGAACTTCAGGGCAATGTCTACCTGAACAGCGACGTGAAAGCGTACTTGGATGATGTGAAGATTGCTGATGTTGGCAAAGATAGAGTACGCTTGAGTGGAATCCGAGGAGCTCCGCCACCGCCGACGACAAAATTGGCAATCTTCTACCGTGGTGGGTTCCAGAGCGAGCTCGTTGTAAACGCAACTGGTTACGGAACGGCGCAGAAGTGGCAGCTGCAAGAGAAGATCATTCGAAACGGACTGAAACGTCGAAATTTGCTTGATCAGTTTGATATCCTCGAGTTCCAAGTCTGCGGAGTTCCAAAAGAAAACCCTCGAACTCAATTGGAAAGCACTTCGTACTTGCGAATCTTTACGGAAGCCGCAACACAGCAACCTGGACTTGGTTTGCTTGGAGTATTTGGCGAATACGCTATGCAGCACTTTTCTGGGTTCCACAACTCTTTGGACATGCGTACAGCAATCCCGAGGTCTTTTCTTTCTTTCTATCCAGCGCTGTATCCTCAGGATAGCCTCAAGTGTGCTGTGAACATTCTATCAGCAGACGGTGAGTTGACACACAGAGAAGAGACGCACCATCCGGTTAAATGCGAAAAGCTTGAACCGAGAGAGAGTTACGACACAAAAAATCCTGTACCGTTATCAGACTTTGGTTCAACGCGGATGGCTAGGATCGGTGACATCGCCCTCGCGCGGTCTGGAGACAAAGGAGGTAACTGCAACTTTGGAATTTATGTGCGAGATCCTGAGGCCTGGCCTTGGTTGCGATCATTCCTGTCACGAGAAAAGATGCAGGATCTCATTCAGGGTGACTGGCAAGATGACTACTTCTTGGAAAGAGTTGAATTCCCCAATATCATGGCCCTTCACTTTGTCGTCTATGGTATCCTTGGTAGAGGCGTATCTGGCAGCAGCAGATTGGATGCGCTAGGGAAAGGATTCGCTGACTATGTGCGGGATAAATGGGTTCCAATACCGACAAAGTTTTTGGAAAAGGTCAAGTACGTCGGTGGATTGCGAACAGATCACGTCAACGGCGTGAAGATGTGAAAGATTGACCTTGGAGCGGTCTGGGCGCATATACATCAACTCAAGATAATTTCGACGCAGGAAGAGAGCTGAGCTTGCAAGGGAATTAAATGCAAACAAGCGTTCAAACAACGCTCACTATAGCGAAGCCTTCTCCGGTTGGGCCGCGTTTTGTGGTGAAAATACGATGCTAGATGCAAGCCTCAATGCATGGCAAGTCAGTTTAGTGTACTTTGTGATCCTCGTGTGGGGAAGTTTTCAGGCACCTCGGTGCAAATGCGGTCGATGCTCGCGATTACTGACGAGTCGCGTGAGAAAACGGAGGACAAGGGGGAAGAATAGAGTAGAGCCAGGATAATAGCGTTGACAGGCTGAAACGTGGTGACGTTCAAACAATCTAGGGAGGCGGAAAGTCGGAGATTGTAACCGAACGTCGCGCCTCGGATCGGAGGCGAGAATCTCGGTCGAATAAGGTAGAGTAAGCAAGCATTGGGCTCGTGGCAACCTAGCACGCAGTCTTCCATAACTCCATATTGCACCACGCCAATCCAAAAATACGTTAATATAGACGTAACGTCCCGACTGTCCGAGCTCGCCATAACTAGTCCATCCCGAGGCTTCAAGCTAGAAGGGAATACGCCACAGCCATTGCAGACAGACGGGCGTGATTGTCGCTTGCTCATGACCTTAGAAGATGACAATATCGTGGCCTTCAGTCCTAAAACTTGACGTGGTGGAGATTGAGGACGACTAATGGATCTTCCTCGCATTAAAACAGAAGTACGGTAGTTGTAGATCTACCCGATGCATACGTCGGGTGGCTGGTGGTCAGTTTCATTTAGCAACGGTGATTCGCTTCTCTGCGCAGCACGGAGAACCACGGCTGGCCAGTCACGTTTCGAGAACGATTCCAGTTGTCCTCATACTGCATTTCCAATGGTGGCAAGAGCAAGGATTTTCACATGGCACTTTCCTCGGATCGCGGGGAGAAGCTGCATTCCTTCCAAATACCAAGCATCTTGAAACGATGTACTGTGGTTGCTGCAAAGCTACTTGAAACACTGCGAGGGAATGCATCTGTCATAGATCAACATCTGGCCATCTACGGCATCAATCTGTCCAACATAGGTTTAGCTCGCCAATTGCCCGATTCCGTCACTGGTTTTCGTGGAGCTGAGACTCTCGCATATCGAGTGATGCTCGACTCAGTGATGTCAGGCCGCGGTTGTACGATCAATCGCGCCGAGCGGATGACTGAGAACTGCTGCTGGCTCCGTTCTTATATTTGAAGCTGTCCTACTGAACTGATGTGAAACGCTTTTCAACCCAGCTCCACCACCTTCTTCGCTTTCCACCCTAGATTTCTACTGTATACAAAGTCTTGGCCCAACCGAAACCACTTAGCTAAGAACATCTTGAGAATGGCTCGCGAAACAAACTCTCGATACCAAAACCAAACATACAGTGTACACGACAAGGACTATAAGGACTATCTTGGCGGTGAGCATGAACACGCCAATGCTATTGCTTGTTTTCCGTTCTAATCAGCCGTATAGGATATGGTCATGATCAATTCAAGTCCTCTTCGGATACTGAGCCGTTGAAGAGAATCCGTACTGCAGGCAGCATCTCGATTTCACCTGAGCTCTTTGAAAAGCTCTATCTTTCACCGCAGAACCAAGTCAAAGGCGAGGCTCGCAAGACCTTCGGCAATCCTACTCCATTAGCCCTTGCCGGGTTCATACTTAGTTTGTCTCCCCTAAGCTGCGAGCTCATGGGTTGGCGAGGCACCAATGGTCCGTCAGTTGGAGATGCAGGTATTGCGACCTATGCCTTCTTTGGTGGTTTGCTCATGGTGCTCGGTGGAATTGGAGAAGTAGGTCCACCAAATGTTCTTCGACGAATATATTACTAACATGAGGGCAGTTTATTCTGGGCAACACCTTCCCATTTGTCGTCTTTGGCACCTACGGTGAGCAAGGCCTATCAGCACTCTTCTCCATGACTCACAAGCTAATTTCTCCAGGCGCATGGTGGCTAGGATTTTCTGGAACTCTTCAACCTGCCTTCAACGCATATGGCGCGTATGCCACTGATCCATCCAATCCAGCAACTGGGGCCGAAACTCCAGCCTTTCACTCAAGCTTCGCTTTCATCCTCCTTGCCATGGGCCTGCTCAGTTTTGTATATCTTATCTTGTCCCTGCGCACCAACATCGTATACTTTATGATCTTCCTCACCCTTTTGCTTACATTCTGCTGTCTGGCTGGAGGAGACTGGCAACTCGCAAATGGCAACAAGGATCTGGCTGGGGGACTTCAGATGGCAGGCGGAGTGTTTGGTCTCATCTCATGTGCTTGCGGGTGGTGGATATTCTTCGCCATTATGCTTGAAGCCCTGGACTTCCCGTTCAAGCTTCCAGGTAAGCTTTCAGCTACAATGAACTCTGGGCATTCATGACGCTTACGTTTATTTCACAGTTGGTGACCTATCTACACTCATTAGGTCAGGCAGTGAGAAAGTAGCGGCGCGATCGCGTGGGCGAGGTGGTGATCGCAACGTCTAAGCAAGACGGCATCACAACTTCAGTCGCATTCTTACGTTCGCCAACCGATCATGGTAGATGTCCTCTCCTTCTTTCGAGTTACAAGGTCCCGGAAGGGGATCTCATGAGTCCCTCGGGTAGAAAATTGTTTCAATCACGCCGCGGGAGTCTTTGCCGATTTTCAAACATAGAGAAGGATGCTGTTTGATTTATTTGCATTCATACTACCAAAAGCAACTGAATTGATGATACAGTTCTCATGAAAGAGCTTGCTCGCATCGTTGCTGTGTTCAAAAACAATAGAAAGTGCAGACAACAGCGCTCTCATGCCAAGACAAACTTCTCTGCTGGAACGACGCTGATTTAAAGCCACCCGTTGATGTTTCCCTTTGTGCGAATGCAAGATCTTCGTGCAGCACGTTCGGCTCGTGGATCCAGTCCACCTCAGTTCAACAAATTGGGCACGGAGAGGACCGGAATAGAACGCTCTCGGTCACCTGAGGTGGTTGAACGTGACTGGCCGAATTTACGTAAAGGTTGAATTTACTCTACCATTGCTAAATTAAGACTTCTTCTTGTCGGCAATATCAGTTCCAATGCCCTTTGCCCTAGCGGTCGTGAGGACGGTATCCAGCCGGCCAAACATGTCCACGGCCATGAACACAGCTGGTGAAAGTTAGTGGATTTTCCACGTCATCCGGAACAAGCTGGGGAACCGCAGGACAACATACACAAAGCCAAGTAAGGCACGTAGAGTTGAGCGAGGTTGAGCTTTTCTTGATCCGAATAACCAGTCCATGAAAGGTAATCAGCAACGCAAGTTAAGGTAGTAATAGCTGTTTCCATAGCAAATATTAGGAGTTGGAGCGGTAATTTCGGATCGTCTGGACCACATTTCAGCTTCCATGTTACATCGAAATGATTGACGCCGACTCAGAGTACTCACCTCGGACGAGCGCTCCTATAGCCCACAGACTAAGAGGACCATGATAAAGGAGTTCAAGCCACATGTAAGTGACGAACCAGGCCCTAGATCCTCGTCATGAGCACTCTCACGAAACATTGGAGACAAGTCTTACGGTGGGTTGATGAAGAATTGATCACGGTACGTCTTGATGTACCAGCCTCGAAGCTCAGTCATGAAAACGGGTCGAATTTCAGCGGGATACAGAGGATAAAGATCAACGACTAGACCAAAGTTTGACTATGTCAGCTCGTAATACAATCTCCTCACATCAAATGGCATACCAAACATGATTGGCAAATGAATGATGAAGAACACCAAATAGAGCATGTCACGCTTCCGCGCAAATATTGATCGAGCCATGGGGAATGTCGTCTCTGAGAGTCTCTCTGTTGTTGCGTTGTGATCGTTGTTTGTGGGTGTTGAACGCCCAAAGTACTCCGTATCGTATTGGCCAGTGCTTGAGCACGGTCCAACTCCCTTGCACGCGCTCAACACGTTGCGGATCTATCCCCGGATTTCTCAGGGGCTTAGCAAGAAACAATCTGCAAGAATCAAGAAACGTTATCCAATCGCACAGTGCTGCGCATTAATAGTTGTCGCTCATTCCTGCTGCACATTCTTCCCTCACTCATTATCTTTTCCTTAGAACACCGCACTCAATGGCATCCCCAATGACGATAGAGAGAAAACCTCTGCCGGGCGATTTGAAGAAGGAGCCGACGCTTGAATCCGACTATGGTTTTGATTTATCGGACGTGGAAGTGAAGGAAGAGTCCATTGCCCGTCCTCCCAGGTCGATGAGAGTGCTGGGATGGGAGATATCAGCGCGGCGAGCAAATCCGGCGGCAGCAGATTCAATACCAACGTCGCATAGAGGACGATTCGCGGGTTTCTCCGCAAAATTTGACAGAGCTATTCCGCCGAATCAAAGGTATCTGGGCAGAAGCAGAAGAACGTTTCTGCTCATAGCTGGCACCATCTTGCTCCTTCTACTTGGATTGGTGATCGGCTTGGCCGTTGGACTAACCATCGGCAAGAGAGGGTACGCGCTTCATTCCTAAACTCACTTATTTTATCCTAATTGCGTGCAGACCACAGGATCTCCCGCTGCCGACAAATGCCGAGCCACACACCGGCGATCTGACGTACTACTTAACGACTGACACGCCCGTGTTGGGCGCGTGCGGAAACTACATTACGGATGAAGATTACATTGTCGCGGTGAGCCATTATGTCTACGACGCCGCGCAAACTGGCTCGGATCCGAACACGAACCCTCTCTGCGGGAAGAAGCTTAGAGCGACGCGATATGACAGTTCAGTCGGCGGATGGCGAAGTGCAGATCTTACGGTGCAGGACAGATGCGTCGGCTGTCAACCAAACGACATCGACACCACCACCACGGTATTCGATCAACTCGCAGTGGAAGCACAGGGAAGAGTCAACGTTACCTGGGCTTGGCTCGACACGTAGACTTCGGTTTGGAGGCGTGCAACGGAAGCGACGATATCACCATCATCCTACTTTATCCTCGGTGATATTCCACTTCACTTCCTCGCAGCCAACGGTCAACGCTATCAAGAACGTGTGATCACGGGATCTTTTGCGCATCAAGACAGTCGACATTGCATACATACAGCCTGACGACAGTTCTTGAACGAAAGTTGCCGTGTCCCGATTCCGGAAATCACAACATTAGCACTGCACTCGGTTGCTAAGAACAGTGACTGCTTGGACGATGGCAGCATACCATCACATCGCATTGACCACGGGAACGGTTATACGGCTAAAGATCTCCGCGGCGATTAATCGTTCCGAGTATGTCGCTGCTACTAGAGGAAATGTCGATTCGAAGGCTCCGCACTCTCCGCTTGTCGCTTTGTAAGGGTAGGCGAAGGTTTCACAGAGGAACTTCCTGTAAATAATATCATAATCGTTTAGTGGATATATCTCAGCCCGCCCCAGAGGAATTCGGCCTGCATATTTCACAAACATCACGCAAAATCGAAGTCAAATTATGGTAGTACGGTTCCATATGATAACACACCCTCCATGTTGCTGGGCCGCTAGCGCTTTTCGGTAATTCCATTGGATTGTCTGAGAATTAATCACCTACGCGCAACCAGAACAGCATATCAACAGCCACAGGCATAAAGACTATCACCGCCACAACCTGCCCGAAACTCCAGTCAAGATCTCCATCCAAATTTCCCGTAGCCCTGGACATCTCAAGTTGCTCCGTTTGTAGCCTCAAATACGTCCAGAATTGCGCTACGAAAAGTAGTGGTAAAAGGAAAAGCAACGTCTCTCGGATCCTGCTAACTTCCGCAATGCGTTGAAATGACTCCTGAAGAGTTGGATAACTATCTGAGAAGTGTTTCTCGATCGCAAGGATAATGATTTTGCCCATTGTAATAACAGCGAGAAGAAGGAATGTGCCGACACGGAAGAAGGACATTGCTTTCTCTTCAGTCGTCGAATGTCGTGAAATCCCCGCCCAACAAATGTTCTCGATGATGCTGAAATCGCTGTCGGAAATGACGGCACCAGTTCCCGAACCGATTTGGCTAGGACCAAACATGACAAGCATGGTAGATAGGAAAGGGTAGACGGACAGCATCCAGCATATAAGGTACAGCCGTAAACGGAGGGACTTGAGCGCCTTTTCTTGGCGTTCTATGTTGTTCCATTCCGTCGATGGCTGAGTTTGGATTTTGGTATGAGCTTGTCCGCTTGTAGAGGGAGCTGAGGTGTCCGAATTACGTAGAGAGAAGAGCTCGGGATACAAAACTCCATACAGGACGGGAAGGAGAGAGAGGAGAGATATCGACCAGGTGATTTCCATCGTTAATGCGCCCATGCCATTGGCGTTGAGACCGTAATTCACGCGCACAAGCACAACGATGGCAGCGATTTGGAGGGAGAAGGTGAAGAAGACAGCGCTGGTGTAGAACGAGTCAAGCGTTCTAGCCATTACTCTGGCAAAGCGGCCACCTCCACTACGCTGGCAGGATAGCGCAGCGAGAATAAAGATGAAGGCGAGGATGTTTTCCAGGCAATATCCGACCGTCATCTATCTTAGTGAAGGTTGTAAGAAGAGAGAATCTTTCTAAGGATCTATCCCCTATTCCAGAGATATCGGGGTTTCCTGATCCCCACAAAGCACTGCAGACTTCGGTCTTGCATCTTGAGACGAGGCTGAGATCGCCACCAGTTGATATGTTGATGGCTTGGATATAATTCGCAAAACTTGTCCGTGATGATAAGAGGGACCAGTCCGTACAGTTCTGGGTGGCCATCTTTTGCCAAAGTGCATTATTGTTACGAACAACGGTGAGAGCTCAAGCCTTGGTGCAGTGGTGGCGGTATTTGTCGTGCCAGCTCTCTGCAAGCTATCTAACCGAACCATACAATAATTACAGTGGCGTTACACACGCAGATGGTGTAACTTCACTATTCCCGAGTCGCAAAGAACCTGGACTTCGGTTGAGGCCCAGGCCATCATATTTGTTTTGATGGCTTGGGAGGCTTTGCTGCCGGTGCGACTAGACTTTCAGCTGAGGTTCTGGGCGGCGACATTTGTTTTGATCATGGCACTGAATCTTTTAGGCTACCACATTCGGGCTGACGGGCCCGGTGTGGGGTAATTAGAGTATAATATCCGGAGTGGAAAAGCCCCTTCAGGAAACTGAGGCACCCCTTCCCGGTATAGCGCCTCCTGCCCTGCCCCTCTTACTAAGCCCTCTCTGCCTCGACATCAAACCATAAAAGGTCAACGATTTCCCTCCGCACTTTCCTTACCTTTCAATACTCTCTTCTCATCCTCCTCAATTCCCCCACCCATTCTCAGCCGTGCCGTCGCCGCAATTAGACCCTAGATCCCCGTCAGTGAGGCATTTTCCTCTCTCTTCTAAGCTGTTCGTGGATAGTGTTTGCGACGCACACTTGCTTCGCTCACCCTCCCTTCCCTTCATACACCACTTCCATCTCGTGACTCATATTAACATGTTGCATAGTCAGGCTGAGGAATTCGAGCAATTGCTTCTGCCGTCACATCTTGAAGTACTCCCGTGGTGGCTTCTAAGAGTGCGCGAACCCTTTCCTACGCCGCGAAACTATGCTCAGTCGTTCACACCAGATTCTGCGTAGCATGTCTTGCGAGAGCGAAGGTCCGCTGGATAACCACCGCTACCCCTGGCTGCTTCATCTTCGTCCGTCGCTCGTCTGTCGACACGGGTCCGGCGCATCAGCCGGCTCGATACGCCAATGCATTTAGAGCGTGCGCACTTGTCGCTTGATCTCATCGCCTCCTTTCTGGACAGCGATCGCCCCCTGATCCTAGAAATTGGCCGCCTGAAATAATGAAGGAGTGGCGAACACGAAGGCTGATATCGATCACCTGCGGCTCGATTTCGCGATGCGCCTCGGTTGGAGCCACGGGATGGGACTCATCGCCAATAGGGAACACTGGATGGAACTTGGAGGCTAGGCATTACGTATAACGGGGATTGTTGCGATGCCCCTCGCTCTTCGACTCGCCGACTAGGTGGGGCTGCTTTGCATAAAGGGATATGATAAGATGCACCTACGGAGTGGGCGCCTGCCGCTACACAATTAGTGAGCTGAGTTTTGCATTGCTTACGCTCCTAACTGGACCGCTTCAATGGAACGCGTAATACGAGGCGGCATGGGACGGAGGCGATTCGATTCTGGTTCTCTGCCTCTGTTAGAATGAAAGGCAATGGAATGAAGCCAAGTTGCAAAGACGTGCCCCCTGGGGTTTAAGGTGAGCCCTCTCGCCGGTCTGTTCTTGAAACAATGGGCTGTAGTGACTGCCATAGTTTACAACGATGAATGCCGCTGTTAGTACCTTCACTTTCGACACGTCTCGCAGCTTTATACCGTATGTTGCTCCCAGTCTTCCAGTCGCGCAACCTCGTAAGAGCGGATGTGAAGATTACACAAACAAATGCCGGCCGTCTGAAGATGCCGCATTTGAAAATGATGGTACAGCTCAAGAGGATAGAACGAACCTCTCAAAAGACCATGCAAACAGCCCGGGCAGAAGAGACAGCTCACCGAACTGCGTGCCACTAGAGAATCGAAAATCCATGGACCAAGGTAAGCAGAGGTAATACCGCAATGCCGTACGCGCAGCTAATGGCGAACAAGGTCTAAGCGACGCCCACCCGAGCGAAATTGGTCCTGTCAGTAATGACACAGCGGCTGGCCATATCGACGATGATGTACCTCCTGTTGCAGACGCGGTCTGCTCTATTGGCGCTATTGATGGCTCTCCGGTCGGAGAATCAATGGTGGAAGACACTGTTAGCCATGGGGAGGTACAGGTCACAAAATGTCTTCCGCACAAGCGTCAGGCTCGCGCTGTTGCAAACAGAAAGAGAAAGCCACGTGGGACTGTGCGAAAGAAGTTGCGAGGCGCTTGCCATGGCGGCTTGTCGGCAGAGGTGACTCGTCACAAGCTCAAGCAATTGACGTTGTTTCTCCTCGATTCGGGCCAGACGATGTTCGCAGCATTGATCCAGGACGACCTCGACGTGGCATCACTTGACTATGTATATGCTGTAACTCTTATCAAGGCCGCAACCTCCGAAACTCTTCAACTTCATATCATATCTATTTCACCGATACTTCTAAACGCATGGGTATTCATTGGTTACCTTAACCAGCACGTTATCCCAATCGACCCCTTGCTTCAGAGGTCGAGCAAAGATCACCAAGGCGATGTTCGACAGCTTAGCACTAAACCTGTCATCGAGCAAGTAATTCTGGATGAGTCGCCCGACAGTGAGATTGCGAGCGAGGGAGTTGAGGAAGTGAACAAAGCTGATGAAGCTAAAGGTTCGCGGAAACGACCTCGCGTGTCTGCGAAGACTGGTGCCACATCTCGGAAACGGACTTGCGGCTCTTCCAGACTGCCAACCAAGCCAGAAGAAAGGAAAGCGGTGCAGCATGCGCTGCCGCACTGCCGCAGCAAACAGTGGGAAGTCACGGATGTTGGTCGCATATTCGAGGAACATGATGGCTCCTTGAGTTGTGAGTTGCTGTGGCTGCCTACTACAGTGCCTATCAGCAGCCTCGAGGGACGGCTCCTTAAGCGAGCGGAGGAACGGGTGAATCAGGATCACGGCGCTGAAGTATGGAGGAAGTGGCTCGAGACGAAAGGCAACGCTGGCCGACGTCGCCATGACAGGAGACTAAACACTTTAAAGCAAGGTTGATTGGTATACTCTAGTAACTCCCATCCGCCCATGGGATGCGTTGAAATGAATGTATATTGAACTTTGAGAGCTCAGTTAATCGAAGCGCTGAGTGGCTTCATCAGCGCAGGACCTGCTAACTCCCGTTCCATAGCCCGCGCTCTATCTACACGCAGCAAATAGCATTATCTTCGACGGTCAGTCGTGTGATCCATAACGCCTGACTATTATGACTACCCCCTAAAACTAGGGAACCACTCTGGAGGAACGCCTTGTATTCTGGGGGCCCTTTAAATAGATGCCTCCATTGTCAGAAAGGTCTTCCACATTCCCGCCTTTTGATCTCTGTCCCGTTGGTTCGCCCATCATGATACTGCTTGCATTTGCTCTTTCGACGTTCTCTACAGTTGTCATCGCGACTCCATTCACGACAATAAGCGCGAGAATCCCAAGGCCGTTCCTGAACCATTCTAAAGCGTGTTATGACAAGCCCATGCCACATCTCACAAGCTCCACGATGTCTACTCTCAGGCTCAACTCAGACCATATTGACTACATTGCACCCACGACTACGGTTAATCCAGCAGCTTCTACAACGGACCCGTCTTCGAGCCAATATACGGGAGACATGACCTACTACGACGTCTCTGTCGGTCTCGGTAGTTGCGGTTGGCAAGGATCCAACAGCCAGGACCTCGTAGCCCTTGCCGCTGATGTGATGGACAACGGTGCTAATCCCAATGACAATCCCAAGTGCAACATGACCATCAACATCTACTATAACGGCGAGACGCATTCTGCCATTGTCTGCGATACCTGTCCCACGTGCAGCGGAGGGTCGATCGATGTGACACAAGAGCTGTTCATGAAGGTAGCACCAAACGGAAATGGTAGAGTCCACGGTGTCAGTTGGTCGTTTGCTAAATAACAGATTCATATTGCGATAGGGTATTGAATGTGCGCCTAGCTTCAAATGTAATTAGTGGTTTATCCGCCGCAAGACCGTCTACCTCCAGCCTTACGCTTTCCGTGATGGTGGCGTGAATTCGATAAAGCACGCTTCTTTCGAGGATACAATTCATCGGGAACACATTGCAACTCGTCCACCGAACTTTCGCTTCCATCGGAGTCACCGTCAAGTAGCGAACTCATAGTTCGTACCTCGCTGAAACTTGGCATCGTGCTTGATGACTCTTCACAGTCGTCTTCCACTTCCGCTTCTGTTTCTTCTTCTGCATACTCGTCTATTCCACCTTCGTTATCTGCAGCTCCTTGACTTGCCCTCTCCCTAGCGAGCATAATGCCGGCGTTCCTCTCCTCCTCCGCCCAGTCTGCAGCATTCCTAACTGCGGTGAGTCCTTGCACGTGGCTAGGCTCGGAATCAGTCAGGGCAAAGCTTCGTTGTTGGTGCATAGAAATCACAGGTAGAGTCCCAGGGCCGTTCGGTTGAGCGACGGAATGGCTGAAAATCTTTACCTGGCCGCCATGATAGATTGTAGAAAGGGTATGAGCTACGTTGTCGTACTCTGGTTCGCTTTGCCTGAAGGATCGTAGGCTCTGCATAGCTCTTGCCCCATGAGCACCATCGTAGCATGCTTGCCGGGTGGCTACCGCCAAAGATCCATCGGGTCCTTTGGCTTCTATGAAGTAGTTCGGCGCGATAGGAAGATGAGTCGATGTAGAAGGAACAATGTGCTTGCTTAGTTCATTGCGGATCTCTGGTGGAAGCGTTTCAGGCGGGGCGCCAAAGTAGTAGTCTGGTTGAGCCTTTTTGAGCTCATCGTCTTTAAAGCCATCAAGCGGAGCAAGATTCGTAAATCTGATGTTTCTCTGAGCGCCGCCAACGGCTAGCAACTTCGGCATTACCGAGTCCTTGACTTGGTCTTCATTATTCGCACGGGCGTCAGCTTGTACAAACTCTTCAAATCTCTCTTCAGGAAAGGGTGAAAGCGAAGGTCGACGTTGCGCCAATCTTTGATTAATAGCTTCCCAGTTGGGTGGCTTTGGTGGCACCCGGCCATCCGGAAACATGTATCCATGAGGAAGTATTCCACCATCAACGCATTTCTGTTGAAAATTGGCGCTGTATGCCCCGCTGCTCGCAGAGTCTTTAGTCCTTGTGCTATGTGTTGTCCGTCTGCTTATTGAGGAGGCATCTGATCGTCTTTTTGGCTGCCTAGAGCGCGAACTGGACTGGCTCATCTTCTGATCAAGTGGGTGGTCCGGCGCAGGGAACTAGGAAGAATCGTTAGCTCTGCACGTTAGGCATTTCACGGTACATACGCCTCTTAAGTCAGAGATATCTGGACCACCTTCCTCAGCAAGGCACGTTATTGCTTTAGACGTTCTTGACGCAGGTTTGTGGAACAAGTACGCGTGGAAGTTTCGAGTGACGGGCCTTCGAGTTAGTCGGTGTGTATGAAGGTACTGAGGAATGGATGAATCGTTCCTCCAATCTAACTCTCTCAGCGCGTCCTTGGTCAACCAAATCTTTGACAGTCCGTCGTAGAATGCGGATGGATGACGGCGCCTCTGCTTCTTCGACTTTGGTGTTGTATCGCTCTGAAGAGATGGCTCCTTGCGCTTGCGACCGCGAGGGCTGGGAGGTTGTGAACCGGACATGTAGAGAAGACTCTCTAGCACCGGATTCGAAGGGGTTCTTGTGAAGACTCAAAGCGGCGCTTATATCCCGCGCCGGTGGCCATACTGTCTGGGCGAGCGGTGCAATTGCGGAGATGGTTGGTTTGTAACGCAGGGTTTAAGTCAGCGGTCCGAGCTTTGGACCTTAGCCGCGATATCCGGGCCACGCTAACAAAGAGGTGTTGCTTCCCTTCGCCAGCAAAAAGTGCGGCCACTGACTGACGAGGCCTCGGGCAAGTTGACCGGCTCAGTTGCACCTGTCTGTCCCGGCACGGAGGCCCAACTTCATCCATAGAAAAGAGAGGGCATCGCGTCACAAGATGCTTAGTCACCTAATCTCCCCAGCCACAGCACTGAGTGGCTAGTGATATTTCCTCAGCCACATAATAACTACGCGTACCGGGTACATGCGTGAGACGGGCAGGGTTATTTTGCACTAACCAGAATCGGTATCACTTCCTTCAGAAAGTACCAATCGCCCCTGCGACGCCATGCGAATCAGCCCGCCATGGCCGCTACAGGGCTGACATTAATTGGTTTGCATTATGCCAGCACTCAGAGATCCATATCAAGCATTCGATGAGTTTGAGATACGAAAAGAACTCGATGGTGGTGCTGTGGGCCGAGGTTTCTTGTTGTGGCATGGGACGAGGCTCTTCGCAATGAGGCGGGTGGGCGGCGACACAAAGGTAATTTTCGGAGAAGCAGGAGTAAGGAATGTTCGGAATTGGGCAGACAAGATGATTGATGCAAAAAGACTCGAAAAATCGATGCGCTCACAAAATTAAAGCTGTTTGAATTGAAAGTACCTGTGATTCGTCCCTTCACAGCGTCCGTCCCTGGACGCAGTGCGACACGTTATGCGTTATTGTTTCCTCTCGGTCCTCACGTCATCAAAGTACGCACACATAGCTGCAATTTATCTCGACCCGTAAGCAAAAGGGTATTCTGCTTCTCCCTAAGCGCTAGTGCGATTTGCTTGCTGGGCCAATCAATGTAAAAGGTTCATTTCGCAAATTTCTCTATCATGCTGTAGTAATAAGCCATACACTCGCTCTTCCAGCTCCGTTCACGGACCAATCTTGCTTGTCAAGCACGGTTGGAGTGTTGTGCGCTTGGTGCGCATGGTTCAACACATGCTTAACTCCGAAGAGTTGTGCCCCGTCGTGAGGACAAACAAGGGTTGCTCCATCTTTAACCTTGTTGACATGGCCGCACAGATGCTTCTTTAAAGCCCCTCGGCTGTTGAACTCCTTGTTACGTTGATCAGGCGGAATTGGATTTGGGTTGTAGTAGCAAATGAAGCATTGCATTGGCTTGCACTCTTGACGCGATGGCTCCTGTGTAACTTGCTGTATCACGGGCATTTGCTTCCCACGGCGCACAGGATGACGGTGGCCATCTTGTTTCTGCCCTAGAGCTATTAGTGCGTTGATGGCTCTCACCCGCCGCTCTATCTCTTCTTCAGGCTTTCTATCCTCGTCAGATGACGATGTAGTGATAGTGAGGAGTGCATTCATCGCTTCGACCCGTTCAGCGATAGAGGAGTCGAGGACATCCAAGTCTGCATCTTTCTGTTCCATAATCGTAACTCCGTGCATCTGGTTTTGAATGTCGAGAACCGGCTGCTCTCTCTTATACTTTTCTTTGATCTTTCTGAGGAGAACCCCCTTCTGGAACTTGAATTGACTCGCATAATCCCGTTGAGATTGTTGGTACTTTGCATATAGAGGGGTCCCTTTACAGCTCTCGATTGTTTCGCCTTGAGCCTTGATTTCAGCCTTCACCTCCATCTTCTTTCGAAGCCGTGATTGCACCTCGGGGTGTGCATGTGCCAGCTTTTCCTGCTCCAGCGTAAGACGCCGTGGACGCCGCTTATCGATTGTACGACTCGACCCGGTAGCAGCACGTATGAGGGCGGTCTGTGGAGGAATATTTCGATAGGCGGCTTGAGTGTCGGCAGTAACGTGATGGTTGAGATAGTTCAGCTGAAAGACTAATGACCCAGCGCCGTGTTGGAGGCAAAGATTGCGTTGGTCGTCATTGATCTGATCTACCAAACACGATTTCTCTTAGCATAGATGGAAAGAAACTGAGGCGGACACTCACCGCTGCTATTAAGACCTTCGCCATTCCCCCGTCGCATCCATCTGGATCCTAGTGGGTGCTCAAAACCAGTGAGCTCGCCAATCTCGATCAAGTCCCGATAAAAATGGCTGTACTGGAAGTGTTCGCACTTTGAAATCTGCGGTCCAAACTCTGTAATTTCGACTGCCCGAAATATATACATATCCTCTTTCTCTGCCTTCCAGGGTATAGGTAGTTGCCCCTGCCCTGGCAGGACTTTCAAACTGTAGAATGTTTCTGGACTGAAATCTGGCACAGCGAAGGCATTATCGAGGAAAGCTAACGCCAAAAAAGTCATGTATGAGCAAAGTAGCAGACATGGCTCCTCTCGAATATCCGGGACCGGGAACTTATTGCTAAAATAGAAACATCAGTCTTCGAACCATCTGAACAAGGGGTGTTGAAAGCCATACGCATCCTTCGGGCCGAGATACGATTTTGTATTTGTGAACTTCCAGTCGATGATGGGACGCGGCCGTACTCCTCCATGGGGGTCTGGGAGTAGAGCAACCGTTACATCTTTATATTTCAGCTGAAGGATAGCCTCTATCCTGTTGCCCGTGATCCCACCAAGCTGCATGATCAAAGCTTCCATTATTCGTACCCTCTCCATCGCAAATTTCATCTTCGGCGAACTCCAGAGCGTCTTGAGGCATTCGAATTCATCTTCAACTCGAAGGATAGGCTTTTCTTTCGGTTCTGTCCTCAAATTGTAGGTTTCAATGAGTTCGAGTTTTAGCTGCGAATATATTCAGCCAACCGGCCTCTAAAAACAGGAAGTTTCAAAGCTCACATTAATCCATTGGTGACTTAATTTTTCACCAAGAATGCCCGTTTTTTCCCTGCGGTAAATTCCAAGAGTGTTCCAGTAAGTCTGAAGGGTCGTGGCTGTCCCTATGGCACCGCGGCTCTCCTGGCACATCCAATGGAAGAAGCCCTCCAAGTCGTGGATTGAGAAAGCCTTCAGAGCGTCCTCAGGAGCCTGGAGAGCTAACTTAGGGTCATTGTTGATGACTTCTCCAAAGTAACTTCGGACTGTAAGTACTACGATCAATCCTTACGACGGGAATCTCTTTACCTTTCCCATCTCTTCTTTATCAGCGCCAATATAGCCCTCGTGCTCTCATCATACCTTCTCTCGGATAATAGTCTGTCATGGAATTGCTTGTGCCGCTCTCTGTAGAAGTCATTGGAGTATTCCTCGTCATCGTCGTCGCTCACCCTCTTCCGGGGGGCCATGCCGACTGATGCGGACTATAGAGGGGTGGGTGAGATAGTGGAAGCCGAAGAGCAGCCATGCCAAGGCCGCAGAAGCCATGATGATAAATAGTTGTCAAAGTGGCAGAGGAAATATGAGGGCGTCACTTCTGCGCTGCCGGAAAGCACTCATGTCGAAAGTGGTATGGAGGGTGGGGGAGATTTCATGCGCAGCTGAACAAGGGGTGGCGCCTAAGCCGTGGCGTAAACAAAAAAATGTTGGCAAAAAACCCCCCGAAAGTTACGGTAATGACCGCTCAAAACAGGTGCCATTTTTCCACTCCGACCTTTTATTTTATAATTAGCAAACATGGTATTCCAGATTAGATTTGCAATGATCAAAGGCGAATGTTGAGTCTGAAGTCTTGGGATCCCTAAGGACGAAGTATCGAACAAGCGGAGTTACTTTCGACGTATTCCCTCCTCCAATGGCCAAACTAGTGGGTTTTATATGTCTTCTGGCTTTATATCTATTTTCGACGCATAGCTTACCTGTAAGTTCGACTGAAACACAGCAGAATGATCACAATGATTCTAACTTGAAAACGGTAACTAGCTAGAGACAACACGAAAAGGTCGAGTGTCGCAGTTTTGGCCACCCGATCCGGCGGTTCTTGCCGCCGCTTTAGGCAGCCTCGACCGCATCCCAGGTACGTTCAGCTGGCTCAACAAACCCACTCTGGGCTTCTCGACTCTCTGCTTCAAGAAAAATGGCAGATCAACAGACTCCTTCCAACAAACGCCCTCGTGGCGAAACGCCGCCTCCTTCGCCTTCGAAAGCTCGCCGGCTCGACGACTCCGTCGACATAACATCGGCACCAGTCAGTCCTCCGGACAGTATGAATGGCATCGAGGACTCATCACTCGTCCGTCCGAACCAGTCAGAAAGCGCGTCAAACTCTTCAACCACCGCCGCTATCTCCAAATCTGCCTCCACTACCACCGCCCAACCTATCCCGCCGCCTCGAGTGCCGACTAAACCGCTTAGCGAGATGACTCGAGAAGAACTTATGGAGCTCCACGACCCTATTCGCTGTGCAGAAATAGACCGAACAAGCAAGGAGTCAGAACAGAGAGTACAGAAGATGATGGAAGGGTTTTACAAACTGTCAAGCGCGGAGGAACGGGAGCAATGGTACATCGATTTCTGCAGAAAACATGGTAAGAATGGATCATGAGGTATTGCGGTCACCAAAGCTAATATTTTATGTAGGAATACCCGGTCCAAAACCCGGTCCACCTATATGTTACGAAGATGTAATCGACAGCATACATTATGAGTCGGATGAAAATGAAGAGTAGGTATATAAGTGCTTGCATTAAATATCATCGACTTTAGGCTTGCCAAATGCCTTCTCTAATGTATCCCATACTAGCATAAAGTCATCTTTGATCAAAGCCCACTGCTCTATGCGACTTGGTGTCTTTTCCACCCAGACATTCAAAGCGGCACGACACCTATCGCGAGACTCCAGCGTGCCTTCAGGACCAAATGTAGCTTTGCGCTGGTCCTTATCATCGGTCCAAGTAATAACATTGCTGCCTTTATCCCATTTTATCATCCCATTGAATCCCAGCTTACCATCATCCTCTCGTGTTCTAAAAAGCGCAACGACGGATGATGTTTGATTGAGAAATTGCTTTAAACAACGCCGAAGCGCGTCCACTTTACCGCCGCATATCTCTGTTGAGAAGGATCTGCCATTGGTCTATGAAATTCATTAGCTTATTAGATTGAATATGCTAAAGGAATCCGTTCTACTGTGTATTTTAAGTCCGGATTTGACTCCAGATTGGTGACGGTGTATTCGAAATCACCGCTCCTTACTGAACCGTCCTTTAGTTGAACAACGGTCTTTACAGCGCTGTCTATAAGAACACCGGATTTGTCGAGCGCTAGGCGGTGTTTTCCGGCGTCGTGATATCGAAATCGAATATCCGCTGGCGCCATCTCGTCCTCCACCGCTTGGGAAATTAGCAGTGACCAAGCCGTGCATAGGCCATGCTTGCTTTTACAGAGGTGCTTGAGATCTGATATTGCTGCGTCCTCGATTTTCTTTACAATCGAACATCGCAACTCATTGGGCAGCCGATTCTGCTTCTTAATGCCGAATCTGACGAAGACATCTGCCGGCAATTCGCTGTAGCGCATCAAATGCACATAATACCCGAAGCCGGAGTAGATCGACTTGGGCCACAAGGTATTGTATCGCTCTTGGGCGACTTCAAATCGTTTCGATGGCATCTTTATGCTGTGTTATATGGCCAGAATCTAATAAACACGCGGTCATCGACGTTAACAAACATAGCCATTAGCGACACGCTAGTTAACTAAACTGGGCAGCTACGAGGGCCGGGTAGGCGCCGCCGTCACTGGAGCAGGTCTCAAATACAACTCAGGAAGTTTTGTCGAAGATACACTCAATGGCGTACATTATTCGTCTCATGGAGAGTAGCAGGGGGGGGGCGTTCCGCCAAACCCGGCGGGGAAGGCTGCGACACTGAGATTACAGTAGGTAGTTCTAGTACGACTTCGTTTACTTCAGTCTAACAATACACTCGACTCTTTCGCCAACAAATTCGACCACATGCGTCGACATATTTTCAGAATTTGGAGGATTGATTTGGACTGTTACAACAACCGTAGATGGTAACTGCACGAACAATACATATACAATATTTCCCACTACAACAGTCAGCCTTGTTACCAGCGTTATATCACATAGTATCCAAAACAGCGGGTCGGTATTAACTAGTACTTATGTCAGCGAGGAGTCATCGACTAGTGTTACGGCTACTACATCAACTAGTGCCTCAAGTACTCCAGCCGCAAGCTTTCCCACAGGTATCTATTTACCGCCCTGTCCTGGTCATTTGTAGCTAAGGATACTTTGAAAGACATACCCGCTAAAACAGGCGGCTCTACGGCGGGAGGAGTATTTGCAGTTATCCTTTTAATATTATTCCTGTGGTAGGTTGTAGCAGATTTCCATCACTAACGCGCGTTAGTAATTATTCATTAGGAAATGTCCGAAGAGAAAACCGAGGCCGAATGCAGCTGATAAAGAAGGTGATATAAGAAGTAAGACCGAAAAGAATATAGCCACAACAGAAGAATGCAGGGAGGAGATTGAAGACATCGTTACGACAAGAGATGAGCATAAAATAGGCGCTGATGATACGAATCAGGGACTATAGGAAAGAAAGTCAAATACCAGTTTGAAGAATACAGAGAAGAGAAGAGAAATTGTCCCAATTCGGGCATTGTAACACATTGTACGCTCGGACGGGAGCATTGACATCATACAATTAATCTGATAGCAGTGGTCGATGATGTCTACCTAAGTATACCCGCCGTTCAGATACGTCATTGCGGCGGGCTTCCTCTATGCCGTATGCCACAATGACCATCGCTCTCCGAATCCGAGAAACACATCCACTTTCGCTTGGTTCCACCATCCAGGAACACAAGTACCTTCGCAGCACTAAGGATTCCCTGCAACTTGAGAATGTCGCTGATCTAGGTGCTCATAGTGAAGCAAAAACTCCCGCGTGCTCTTTTGCCAGTTCATGGCGTCGAAGAACACATAATAGCCACGCTCCTGACGCGCATTGATGTGGGTAGGTGGTCCGTAGCGCGGATCCTTTTGCATCCACTGCCGCAGCTGTGTGTGGAACCTCCAGTCGCGTGAGAAACTATTGATGTTAGCGAATCACGAATACTAGCGAGTGGGAAGGGGTCTACACTTACAGTTCTTGAGCTGCCAACTCCTGCAAGATATCCCGTGGGTACTGATAAAAGATGGCGAAAAGGGTGTCGTCGGAGAAGTTTGCAATTTTCGTCATGAGAGGAGGCACATTTGTTACGGTGTAAGAGGCGGGAAGTGAGAATTCTGGAACAATGGGTCTAGAGTTGGCGTCAGCAAAGGGAGTGGCGAAAGTCGGATAGAGGGGACTGCTGTCAGGGCGACTGAGATCGAGGCCGATTTGAGTAAGGTCCTGGCCCATTGCCAGCGGATTGTAATCTGGATGATTAGGGTCTATAGTGACGAGGAAGCCAGCTAGGCCGAAGCGCTCCTTGTCTGTCATTTCGTGCAACCGCTTCTGTTGTGGGCGTTGAGGTTGAGGGGAATCACTCTCGACTTGATCGGGTGGATGAGGTTGAACGTCTGGCTGGCTTTGTCCAGGATAGGTGATAGAGCTAGAATCGTCCGGTTGAACGACTCCAGGATTTGCAAGCGTGCGGCCAATGTTACGCTCTATCATCTTTGTTAGCCCCTCCTTCATCTTGAGGTGATATTCTTTTGCTATAACGTAAGGTTTACAGCAAACTGGCCACTCGAACTTACGGGCTGCACTTGACACTCGATTTTCTCCAATTGCTGAAGCAGTAACACGTTCGGCCGGTTCACCGAGCGGGCTGGTCAGACCAAGTCGTGAGGGATGACCACCACCGTTCGGATTACTTGCAAAGGTACTTTGCATGGGCTCACGCCGTGTGTCTGACCCTACATCACCATTGCCCAGCCCTCCGAGAGGCGGAAATTCTTCTGAATTTCCTGCCTGCGTCTGGCTTAGTCCTGCCAGCTGCCCGAGGGACTGTCCACTACTCGCCTGGCTTCCGAATCGGTAGCCATCGGCGCCAGGAGCAAACGGAGAGACTGAGGACCCTGGCAGAGGACCATTTGGCGATTGTGTCGATTGTTGCTGTGAGGAAGTGGCGGGCGCATTCCCTGCTCGTTGAACTGGAGTGTGCTGGGCCGCCCGGATGTTTGGATTCGACCATATGGAAGTGTTTTGTTGAGGTTGCTGAGCGCCACTCAATGACGGAAAGTCCCTGTAGAATTGGTCAGCGGATTTCATAGGTGGATACTGGGCGTTGCCATCAAAGGCAGCGGCTTGGGCAAAGGTTGAGGGGAATTTGGAGAAGAAAGGTGGGTGCTTCGCCGGTTGCTCGATCGCGTCAACATCGCACTCCTCTAGCAATGAAAGCTCGTTTGGAGGTATAGGCACCCACTTGATCCTGCGTCCTCTGATTCTACGCGTCATAATGACAGTATTAACGAACAGAGTATGATGGACTTGCTAGCGAGGATATGGTTGCCAATGAGTGGTGATGGGTCGATAAAGCTAGGCGTGCGAGGATGTGGTTTGTTTTGAGAGCTGTAAATGGTGACTTTACTTACGAAGGGTCAAGTGAAGGTTGCTGTGGTCCTCCGCCTAAGGTCGACGCAAAAGTCGAGAAGGCTGCGCCGCTTCGTGATTGAGGATTTGAAAGGCCGGGCGCACCTCCTGTGCCCATGCCAAACCACGACGAGTTATTTCCTACGTTTTTCTTAGTTGTGCGACCTCTACGCCTGTGTCTTGCCTCTTTCGTACCTAACTTTCCATTCTGTAGTCGAGAGGACGACAAGGGAGGGCCGCGGTTGGCGTTATTCTGCTGGCTAAACATGTTGCCCGATAATGCTCGTAGTGGATCGGTAGTAGGTGCACCTGTCAAGGTATTTGTTAGTTGCAAAGAGGTGGAAGCAGAGAAAGAGCGTCGCTGAGACGGGATAGGAGCCTTCCAAAGCTGCTTTCCGCCGCGCTTTGGTGGGCCTTCCAAGGGACAGTGGACGCACCTGTTCGGTTCATTGCAGGTCTCACTTAGGGCGCCTGGGTGAATTACGTGGAACACAGGCTCACAAATGGCGTGATAAAGGACAAGAGTGGTGATTGAAAGCAAGAGTGCTACGCTCGAAATAACGCTTGACGTTGCGAGAACACCACCTTAGGTAATAAGGTACGTATGGATTTCCGTTGCGAAACCCTTGTCAGGCTACAGATAAAAAGCAACTCATTTCAGTACATGCCATTGGGGCGCTTCCGACTGCGTCTCTCTCAATCATTAATAGATTTATCGGTTGTATACCAGCTCTAATACTTTAATATTTACTATAGAGATTGATTTATGCATTTTCGGCCTGCACTGTGTCGTTGAGGGCTGGTACACCCGAACGGAAGCGCAGACATCCACACCTCTGCTCGCGTGCTAGCTTGCGCCTCGCCAGCGGTCATGATATATATTCATTGCTCTCGCTTGACCTCCCATGAACAAGACACGAAGACTCTGTTTGGCTACATAGACCTACAGTTGGGATGCAATTGCCGAAACTATCGGACGAGCTGGAAGCGACTGCGCTCTTGTCGCACTGAAATACTACTTGAGGTAAGCGAGCAACGAGGATTTCCTCAGCATTGGAAGGAAGAAGGCAATGCCTGCGCTGCCAGTGGCAGCCGTGAAGAACACCTACATCATATGGATTGATATCTTCCGTTTCCGTTGAATGATGATCATCCATATATTTCTATTCCAGCAAATCCTCAAAATTCCAGTATGCCTCGCGTGAAAACGGAACAATCGAGAGACCGATGGATTGGAGAACTTACCCCTGAGCCAGCAGGGGGTGGCAACAAAAGAGGAGTCACCCGTATGTTTGTTCGGATCAAGTGTTTACTTGTAACTGCTTATCAATGACCTTCAGGTTTCCGGTCTGCAAGACTTCCTCGTCAACCTTGGAGACCTGCGACAAAGCGGCCACCGAAATGGTGCCGCAAAATTCCTGTCATTGAATCGGCGTTGTTGGAGCAGAACGGCAAACTAGATCATCTCTGCCATCGGACTCTGTTATGTGAAGAAAAGGTTGAAGTCGTGGCCGTGGCCGCGGCCGGCGTCAAGCAGACGGCGGTGATTCCACAAACCCAGCATCAGCTCCAAGATGAGTTCCAGAAGCGGATTGCCAATTTGGAAAATACTGTCCATATCCTACAGCATAGAATTCACTCGGATTCGTATCACCAACGTCAAGGATCAGATTTGCCAGAATATCATAACCCTTCGTCGTTGCCTCTTTCTCCACCATCGACGCCTTTAATCTCTCCTCAGCAGCTACGTTCGACAGACGAAAATGGCGATTGGTCTAGACTATGCTCCAATGCAGAGAGAAGGCAGAGCTTGCCATATGAAATCTTTGAGTCCTCGCGACAACCCAACGATATGCTGGGCGCGGAGAGCAACGAAGACACGAATCACGAACATTCCTCGCAGGCCCACGACGAGCGGTGGCCTATCCCGGTCATCAACCTCACAGAGCGCGAATCCGCAACCGGCAGCGAACCAAGCTCGCTGCTGGCCACGCCCTCCAAAACCCCTCGCCGCGACGCCTGGCTCGACACTCCCAGTCCCACCAATGCACCCGGCTCTCCAGCCGAAGACGACGAACCCGTAAGCCCATCCTACGACCACCGGCTCCGAAGGCACTTCGTGATGCAGCTCCGCCACGCCTTGGCCCAGCCTGCTGCTCTGCTCCCCTCGCGCGCTCCCGACACCCACTCCGCCTCGGCCGGCCCGCCGCGTGGCGCTAGGCCGATGTCGCGCGCCGAGCTGCGCTTCAAAGGCGCCGGCCGGGCCAAGGATCTGGCGTTCGAGGTGCGGCGGCGGCTGGCGGCGAGTGGGTGCGAGGAGCTTTGGGCGGGCGGAGACGCCCCTGCCCGTTGGGATGGCGCGACAAGCGTTGATGAGAGGACGAGGGAGTTGGCTGTTGGGAGGCTGGGGTGGGCGAGGGACGTCGCTGTTGATAAAGAGTGAGTGGCGTGGTGCGATTGCTGCACACATGGGAAGAATGAGGAGGAGTTGGAGAGGTGGTAGGGTGTATTTTGATTAGAGTGCTTTGACAGACAGAGCGATGCTTTGCTATTACTACGCAAATCGACCGTGTAACTCCGTCCTTCGCTTTGAAGGTTTCAATAACGCGAGAGCGACAGAGCTGCACTCTGCAGTGTTTCAACCCAATCCAATTGCTGATGTAGGGTACCGAACAGCACAGTCGGTTTGAACCACAAACAATGAAATATATAAACAAGAAAACTTTCCCAGAGCAGCATTCTTCCACGCATGATAATTCGCTTTCGATGTTTCCAACAGCGCTCAAAGTACCACAACAGCCAACTTAGAACAGCTCAATATGACCACCGGGCTTATTGAACCACACCTGTGCAGTCAAGCAAGTAATCTTGTTTCCGTCCTTCGACGTTACGTCGGCTAGCACAGTGTATTTGCCCGGCGGAATCTGCTTCGGTAGGTTGACTTCCTTGGTGAGAGTTGTCTGACCCTCGTCCAGTGGGCATTTGAGATCAACATTCTTGACCTGGTCACACAGATCGGCCTCTTGGTTTATCAGTGTGATCAGTCCGTATTTGACTTGGAGGTGAACTTTGGCACCGGCATCGACCGGTTCAGTGAGGTTGCCGGTAGCAGAGATGACGAGTGTTTGACCTCTATACAACGTTGCGTTAGTTCTGACGTTCATACTTGCGACGTGAGAAGTGAAGTGTGAGCGAGCGTGTTGGGATGAGGCCGACTCCACTCAAGATATGGAATTAGATATGGAAGATAAGCAGTGGGATGTGCAGGTGGAGGCGTACGCTGCTGGAGGGTTTGGATCCAAGTCAACTTCCTCAATGATCAAGATATCGCCTTCTGGTTTTGCGCAGTAGAAGAGAGGATTCTGGCCGGGAACCTTGAGATCGTCGTCATCGTTGTTGAGCGTCGGTTCTTGAGTGTTCCCGCCTACGGAGAAGCCAAACCCGATGTTGGCACTGACGGCAGTGGCATACAGCAAGGAAAGTAGAAGGGATGTCGTCTTCATGATGATGGCTGTATGGAAGTGCGGCTAGAAGAGAATGGAGCAGTGTGGAGAGGGTTTATGGTGGAGATTGGGGGAGTGTAGATTGAGAGTTGATTGTCGATTGCAGGCTTTGTGATCATCCACCCACCTCCGTAGCGCAAAATAGCGTGGCTGAGTGACGCACACGGACCACGTGCCCTATGCAGTATACATAGAGATTCAGCATCAAGCAGTATCAATCACTCCTAGCAATATTCATTGATCGAGTAAGACACGCCGTGATGTATTGTAATGCTTCTGTTCTGCCTGAACGGTTTCTAAGAGCCAGTATCATTCAATTGATTTCAGGAAGCCTGAAGAGCCGCATATCGGAATGCTGCGTGTTATGTCATGATTTTTCATCTACTAAAGTATGGTATGCTCCGACCGATCCTCAATTAATACATTTGTCGTCCTGGTCCTTGTTTCATCATGAGAATCTGTGATCTTTGCTCGTCTGACTTGTGGTTGTTCGCCCTCCCTTGCCTGTAAATCTTTACAAATGCTGGTCTTTTTTTGGCAAACCGGACTTGTGCGATTGTGAACTATTCAGATGGTCCTCAATTCGCCCACATAGCGCTACGATCTAGTAACAGACCGAGGCTGGTGTATCCTATTTGCGTCTTCATGGTTCAATGATGATCGAATAACCTTCTAGAATGCCGAATGGGGGCAGTTTCTCGTGCTTCACAATCGATTTTGGATTCTTAATAGAACGATCGTCGTGCTCACACGCAGACGTCGACCTGCTTCAATCTTGCTGTAATCGATGGACGTTGTTGGTGACCATCATTGCGTAACGATAATACCTCATCTTGATTGGAAGCCAGTTGCTGGTTGTTGAGCGATCCCGGTTATCGCTTTCAAATTAACCGTCCTGGCTTGAATTTGGCTATTTCCGCCGCCGGAGGCTGCGATTGAAGACCGTAGAGATTGAGTCTCAATCTGAATCACCACCATTTCACACCAAACATGCGCCCACTCTTTCTCCCTTCAGCCTCTACCAGATCCTTGTTTTCAAGGTAAATCCTTTGATGGCCTTTGACATCCAGCGCCAAATACTTGTACTCAAATTTGTGCTGGCCTTTCTCTTTAGTCATGTGAAGCCTTACTACGCCTTTCTCCTTGGGTCCCTCAACGTTAAAACGCATAATTAAATGCTCTGTGCCAGCTCCATCTCTTTCTGTCCTGCTAGCAATGTGTCGATTCCTGGTCCATCTGTTCCATGTAGCCTCACCATACGCCCTGATCTTCTTCGCATCGCCAAGGACTTCTATACACCGCGGATCTGCCTTGATTCGTGCGTGCGCCTCGTTAAAGTGGTATGTTTTCGAATCTGTACTGAAGACCTCTTGGTACAGAAACCACGCCACGCCGCCTGTCGCGATCATTCCCACGACTATAATGGCGAAGTTGAATGATTGCTGTGTGCTGCGTACGACCTTCTCACCAGCAGACAGCTCATGCCAGGGTATACGGCCATCGTCACTGGCGAGCGTGACAGACTTGCGTCCGGAGTTGACTGTGTTATGAGTTGCGTAGGATCTGCTGAGGGACGATGGTAATAGCTTTGGTTGACGAATAGCGCCGTAGCTGGAACTGGGTAGTCTAGCGATGAGACCCGCCCGGATTAAGGTTGGCATGGTGCCATTAATTGCAGAATCTCTGCTTGAGTGGGCGAGCAGCGGTATCGAAGAAATATGCGCAAGAGAACTTTGAGCTTGAGAGCGGAGCTGTACCTAAGCGTCGGAACAATCTCCACGCATGCATGCAACTGCTCGGTCCGAGTTGCCCGCCACCCACGTTTCCATGTGGCCTTCACGACCTAATTATCACCCGACAACTTCGCCGAACGTCAAACTATACACATAAGTCGATAGCAGTCAAACTTCACATCGTAGCCATGTCTGCCGCCTCGCAGCGGAAATGGCTCAATCTCCTGCAGGAGATAGCAGTTATGACGGCAGCAGTACGCGTTCTCATCTGATCTCGAGCCTGCCTACAATGAAGACACTGACGCATCTGCAATTTCGTAGCCGATCGCCATATACTTCCTCGTCCGCACACTACTATCACGCCTCCCTGATCCACATGCGCAAGAAAGAGAAGAACAGAAACGAACAGCTGAAGCTGCAAGACGAAAACTTGAAGGCCTATTCGCATCCAAAGAATCGCGATACGACTCCGAGACGGACGATGAGGACTACCCCTATGGTCGCGAGCGCCCACGTTTGCAAGATCTTCATCTTACCACGTATGAACAGAACATAGCAATGGAGGTCGTGGCGCCAGAAGACATCCCGGTCAGATTCGACGACATAGGAGGACTAGAAGACATCATCGAAGAGCTGAAAGAATCCGTCATCTACCCCCTCACACTCCCGCACCTCTACGCACATTCATCCTCCCTTCTTTCTGCGCCATCAGGAGTCCTGCTATATGGTCCGCCAGGATGCGGCAAGACGATGCTTGCGAAGGCACTGGCGCACGAAAGTGGAGCGTGCTTCATCAATCTTCATATTTCGACTTTGACGGAAAAATGGTACGGAGACAGCAACAAACTTGTCAATGCTGTGTTCTCGCTGGCTCGCAAACTCCAACCCACAATTGTCTTCATCGACGAGATTGATGCCGTACTAGGCACACGGCAACGAGGCGAGCATGAGGCTAGTGGCATGGTGAAGGCCGAGTACGATATTCCACCCAACTTTGACATGGTCTTTGCAGACAACTAACTCCTTTCCAGATTCATGACGCACTGGGACGGCCTTGCATCCTCAAACAGCCAAGGCATGCCACAACGGATCTGCATTCTGGGCGCGACCAACCGCATCCAAGATATCGACGAAGCTATTCTACGGCGCATGCCAAAGAAGTTTCCGGTCTCACTGCCCTCAGCGCATCAGCGAAGGCGCATCTTCAAGCTGATCTTGAAGGACACGAAGCTCGATCTTCCCAACTTCGACCTTGATTATCTCGTTAAGCTCAGTGCCGGTATGTCAGGCTCTGACATCAAGGAGGCATGCAGAGATGCCGCAATGGGTCCTGTTCGTGAGTATATCAAAGAGAAGAAACGCCAAGGTACTCTCAAACAAGGTGTGAATCCAGATGAAGTCAGGGGTGTACGGACGAGTGATTTCTTTGGCAAACCAAATGGTCTGCTGACGCCTGGAGCAAGTACGCCTGCCACTCCTGCGGAAAATGGGCACGTTGAAAGCTTGGATATATCCGAAGAAGAGGTGGAAGAGTTTGAGGACGCAAATCGGTAATGACATAGATGGTTATTGACTCGCTTCCATGTTGCATCGGGTGGCGTTTGGCAAATCTCAGCAATATCAGCTCCTTGGTATAGGAACAGGACATAGGCTCACTTGTAGAACTCGATTCATGTAAAACACCAGACGAACAGATAAATGAACCACGCTTTAATACCTCACTATACGGACCTCGCCGCGGAAAATCTTCGCGACTTCTACGCACTGAGAACTGCTTTTCATCAGCACAGCGCTATCTTTGAGATGAGTTACTTGAATACGCTCGACCTCTGTCAAATACTATCGTCCCGTCGGATCCGGTAGGCCGTGAAAGATATACAGTGGTCCCACACTGCTTTGCCACCACCCTTCTCTCGGAAAACTTTTAAGACTTTCTCGATAACTAATCTCTTTCTGTTCCAGCTAAGACGGTGAAGATCCTTCCGCCGATACTTAAGATTGTTACATTTCTCCTATAATTCAATTCAAGGGTATTTCATCAAACCCCAGCGCCTCGCTATGCAAAATGGCGCCCCATATGCCAATATGTCATGATTCAGACAATTCAGAACTATCCTTCGCTTTACAGTTGTATCAAATCTTCTACTTTACCCAACCCCCTCACCAAGAACAAAGTATCCCCCGTCTTCGCAAAGGAATCTAGCTTGTCTGAGAACTCCCTCATACGACCTGACTCCTTATGAAGGACGCGTAACCGCTCCTCTTCTCCAGCACGGTTGTTCACGTTCTGTAAATGAATTGCCTTGGCGGACACGTCGAGGAACTGGCCGACATTGGCACCTTTCCTAAAGTATAGAGGATGCTTCTTATCGACGGACTGCTCGTGGGCTACCACCCACAGATATATCCGTTGGTCGGCCGGGATTTTGGCGTCGCCCTTGGCACTCGTCTTGAGCTTGTTAATCTCTGCTGCCGCTGCTGCCGCGGCGTTGGCTTTGGGACGTAGGGAGAATTTCGATGATGCTTTGGATTCGGTGGACGTGTTCGTCGTTGATCGTGTGATTTTAGTGTTTTGGTTGTCGCTTTGCTTCTTGTTCATGCCCCACGCTTTGAGCTTTTCTAAAGCCGCGAGTCCCTTCTCGCGCTGTTGCTGCAAGGCTGAGACGGGTTTTGCACCGATAGGAATGAGGTCTTTGCATGAGTGGTCTTCGGGCATGCGGTGTTTCATACAGTATCGCCGATTACATGTGGTACAGTGAGAACCTTGTACCAGAGAGGTATCTATTAACGTTTTGCAGTCAGGCCTTGCGCACTGACTCTCGTGGTTCAGGATGGTTGGTTTCGGGGGGAGACGAGAGGTGGTAGTGTCCAGTCCAGCTCTTGCCCGTGCCCAAGCACCAGCATTTGTACATTTGTGCGCAGTTTCGGTTCGATGGTCGAGACAAAAGCTTCCTTTGCAGGACTCGCAGCGGAAAGGTAGGAAGTCGAGTTGGTGGCAGAAGGGCATTTGGCAGTGCGCCCCTATTGCCTCGACGTCGCCCACAGACATCTTTGTATAGCTCGTAGGTTCGGGCGGTGGGGAAGGTGGTGTTGAAGATGCCATGTTGAAAGTGCGTAGAGTGCTCGATATATAATGTGTGCTTAGGCGGCGAGAGACGTGCGTGTGCAGGTTTGCCTCCCCTTCGGCCAGAAAAGACGATAGACTTGCATGAGGCTGGGCTGGATTACTCTGGCAAATGCTTTGGTGAGCAGCGTCGGCGAAAGTCAGAGAATCTCGCCGACGTGTGGCTGAAATGAGTAAGGCTGAAGGACCTCATGCCTTCCACTTCAACCTTTCACCTCTGCCTAATTACCACACCTTTCCTAAAAACTCGAGGGAGACTACGCCATTTGCAGACGAGCAGTGCATATGGATCGAGGAATACTAATGCAGCCGGGATCTTTATGAATATCATGCCTACATGTATTTCCTCTTCTCAACAGCCAAATTTCACGGCAATTTGAAATAGAATCGAAATATCCGCTCCGAGTTTACAATTATTAGCGTATAAGAAGTAATAAAATCACGGTTACAGCGCATTAGCACATGTATGCAACGCACCTATCGCATCCAATGTCGAATTCGAAGTGGGTGAAGAGGTGCGCCACAAAGTGGCTTGTGCCCAACAACGCGTCCGATCCGGCCTTGTTTACTTTCCCACCTCAAGGTCCAAGATACAAACCAACAAAACCACCAAGATTTCGCACGAATCCCGAGCACTGCCAATGGCTCCCCGCAAGGGTGCAACGCTTTCCGCCATGGTGGATCCAATGTCTGAAGACGAATTCGCCCACTCCGAAGATGTTACGCTGGACTCCGCAACCGAGAACCGCCAACCTGTGAAGAAGCGCGCCAATGCGCGAGCAGCGGGAACAGCTTCCAAGGTCACTAAAGCAAAGGCACCTTCGAGGAGAACCAGCGGTACCAGTCTCTTAACGACTGCGAAAAGCAAAGGCCGGCGGAAGGTTCTCACTGAAAGGAGCGCGAATGAGGCCGATGGAAACGAAACCGAGGAAGTTGAGACATTCGATGAACCCTCTAGGACTGCTGTCACGGGCGACGACACTACCATAATTGCTGCAAAGCCAACAAAGAAGAGACAAGCCAAACCTCAAACCTCAAAGGCGGCACCCAAGTCGAGTCGTACGCGTGCGGCAGATATTAATCCACAACCAATGGAGATGGAGGCGACGGAGCTTGAAGACGACGATCCCACTCCTCGCGCTGTCGCAAGGCCGCAGGCAGCAGCAGCGAGCAGGTCGCGATCTATTTCACGGCAGCCTGAGCCCCTCGCTAGTGCATATCGAAGGAGAGCTGGCAGCGCATCCTCCACAGAACGCGATGGTGGAGCTGGGTTGCGGAGGAAGCTGGGCGATATGACGAAGAAATTTGAAAATCTCGATCTCAAGTATCGAAATTTGAAAGAGATTGCAGTTACTGATGCACAGAACAACGTGGAGAAGCTGCGAAAGGCTACCGAGAAACGTGCGCAAGGTACGGACAGGCTGTCGATTATGTTGACCTTACCTGCAAAGTAACCAAATTGCTGATTGTGATTAGACCAGGATGAACTCATCGCATCCCTCAAACGCGAACTTGCATCCCAAAAATCGCTACATTCCGACTCAAAATCAATCCGCTCCCAACTCGTCCAACTCCAGACTGAGAACGCCCGTCTCGCTGTCGAAAACAAATCGCTGACCACCAATCTCCATGATACGCAGAACGAAGTCAAAACTCTTACTGCTAAACTCTCTGCCGCACGAAGTGCATCTGCAGAACGACAAAATACCACTGGCCCCGGCAGCACCGCCAAACCATCCGCGCACCAACGCGGTGGCTCTGCTAGCTCCACCAAAATACAGGATCCAACCATTGAAAAGCTCAAAGAAGATCTATATTCGGATCTTACAGGGCTCATGATCCGCAATGTCAAACGACTGGACGATGAAGACGTCTACGACTGCATTCAAACAGGCCGCAACGGCAGTAAGTGTTCTCATCTCCGCAATTTAAGCTCTCTACGCAGAATACCCGGCTAATGCGCCTTCTAGCCCTACACTTCCATCTTTCCATCTCGCACCAACTGCCAGCAGCCACTACTCCAGGCTCCCAGGCTGCTGGCTATGACGACATCGAGTTCGCATATACGCCGCTGCTCGACGAACGCAACGATCGCGACCTCCTGGATATCCTGCCCGACTATCTCACCGAGGAGATCTGCTTCCCACGCAGCTCGGCGGCCAAGTTCTACGCCAAGGTCGTGGAGGTCATGTCCAGGCGGGTTGAGGTTGTCGAGTGATTGGGCTGGTGCTAGTCCAGCATTTATCTGGGCACGCAGGAATGGCTGGATTGGCTTAATTGGAGCTTCGGGGAGGCTTTTTCTGGGGTCCGGCACGAAGGAATATAGTACTTCTTCACTATTTGCTCAGGTTCACGAGCGATTTAGCTTGGTCAAGCTGCGGAGTGGGCGCTATTGGAGGTTACGTGGGCATGAGCAATCGGATTCCTCATTACGTGTTTGATTTATTGGTATATTGCGTCACCTACACACCCTGAACGTGCGTCTATGACCAGTATGTCTTCAAACTCCAAATTTTGAAACCGCCAGTATGCATGTTCAAGCCGATACCTATTCTTGAGCTGCATGCGTCCGTGTGATCCAAGTCTTCTTCATTCGGCTGCTTTGCTGATGGCCGTAGGCGAGACGAATAGTCCGAGTCGTACCGGAATGCATTGGGCTACACATACCCACCGTGTAAGAACTTCGTCACCATTAACTTGCGGAAACCGATCACTCCGTGAAAGACGTACAAGTTCGTAGAGGTAATGGGTAGTAAATGAGGAGAAATCGAGACAATGTGAGCTAATTGAAACGGCATCTAAAGACGGTGTGAAATCTTCACGGCAGTGAGCAGCTCAAACGAGCGAGCAGAAATGGAAAATATTGGCGATCAAGCCGTGTCTCTGCGAGACTGGCGACACCTTGGTGGAAAGGTTTTGTTTATTTGCCTACCACAGGATGCTGAATACTACATCATCCGTTGCCGATAACTCCGAATGCTAAGTCATGTCCAGATCTAAGATCGCGGTTGTCTGTCACCAAATCGCCTTGGCTTGTCGACGGTTTGCTGCTGTTGAACTTGTACAACATTTACTGGGATATTATCAAACTGCATGATAATGTAAGCATACATGTCCTATAGGAGAAGTGCGGTAGTCGAGGTGTTACTTACGCCCATGCTCTTCAACATATCCTTGGTCTCCTGGTCAACATCAAGTTGACCACTCTCCGAGTTCTGGGTGAAATCGAGAGCTGAGATTTCGGGCACGTATTGATCCTTGCGTTCTCTCTCCTCTTCTTGCAGCTTGAACGAAATACCACGGACGGGACCCCGCTGGATACGTTTCATCAAGTGAGTTGTGAAGCCGGCAATCTAGGGGACAGAGTTAGTCGCGGGGCTTCTGAGTTGACCGCATTGCATTGAGTACGAACTTTATTGCGCAGACGCTTAGAGGCGATGATAGCAATCTCGTCGCATATCCTCTTGTTGGTCTCGAAGTCGAGAGTGAGCTTAGGGTAGTAGCGCCTGAACGGAGATATTAGCATTTGCTCGAAGACTGGCCAAAGGCGACTACATACTCAATGATGACCTTGGCCGACTTCTTAACGGTCTTGGTCCGTACGCGACCCATGATTGCGGTTGCTTGTGGAGAGGGTGGGTTGTGGTATTTTCGTTACGATATGCGAATCTTTTCATACCTCAAAGGAATTTGCAGCTGCAGGGAGACGGTGTGCCGAAGTATTGCCGAAATCGGAGATGCTTCCGGGTCTGCAGGTAAGCGCAAACCTCTGTCCGTTCATCCATCTGCCATTGCACCAACCCTCGTGCACACAGACATTCCGCCTTTCTCGTCACCCCCCTCTCCTCCACTCGCGTGGATCCTTTACTTATCCGCGCTGTATCGTTGCACGTCCTTCCTGCAGCGTTGTGCTGTTAAACTTTACGACGCTCCGTCGCGGATATGGGCCGACCTGAAGTGCCCGCAGCTTTGTCTGAGATCAAGAGCCCAACCTCAATACAGGATCAGATTGCGGCTTTGAAGAAGCTCAAGAACGATATCATCGGTCATCCTCTGATTAAAGAGCTCGTCATCAAACATGGCATTGCCGCTCCTCTTGTCCGGAACCTACAAAGCTCGCTCAAAGCCAGCGGGAAGCGGAGAAGTAGAGAGGTAAATGGCCATGGAGTCGCGCTTGACAAGGACCACGGCTGGACCCATGAAGACGAGATGCGGTTGCAAACCATAACAATCATCACTAGTCTCGCACATGGTAAGTTCTATTCTTCCCTGCTCCGTTAGTTCTCTTGCTAAAGTCGAACCTCGCAGGTGGACCTCCACTCGTCGGGCCTTTGATTGCACAAGGCGTTCTACCTCCGCTCCTATCCGCACTTGCTCCAAGTACACTTCCCGCTCGTTTGATTGTTGAGACTCTAAGGGCCATCAATGTAATTGTGGAGGCTGACGCGATCAAGTTTGATCCTGATCGCGCATCTCTGGATGATGCATTGGAAGGCCCACTCTTCTCTAAGACGACAATCGAATCCTTAGCGGAAATTCTTTCTCAGAGAGGCCGCTCAGCAGCCATCCATGAGCAGTGTACTCTGACGCTCAAGCTTATTTCCTGCTCGGCGCGATCCAAAAAGGCTCGTCAGGCTCTTGTCAGATCGGGTATTCTCGATATTCTAGCCTCAAAACTCGCCGCATTTGCGAACGAAGACCTTCATCATACTGGGCACTCCTCTCTACCGTCCGGACTCCTACCTCCACTTCTCCCCCGATCGAGCCTTCCACATCTCCTTGACGCCATCACGCAGATCATCCGAGGATCGAGCTACAGGAGCATGCGATTGATTTATAACAAAGACATCAGCGCATTGTTCCCTATTCCTTACTACTCCGGAAGTGGTAGCTCTACAACTGCTACGATGAATTATCTTTTGCCAAAACTAGAGGCCATGCAAGGTCGTCCAGCACGCGACATCCAGAAGGCTTTTCCTGCGTTGAGCTGCTTTGAAAGGACTACTGACACTCCAGCAAAGGGAAAGCTTGATGCTGTGGCAGTTACAGCATCCCGATCTCTGTTCCCGGACGAGGTTGTTTCTCCGTTCGAAGACTGGCTGGCCTGCCTCGCAAGAACTACTGTGCGGCTGGAACGTTTGGCTGCTGTCTGGCTACTTGGCCACTTGATTCCCGCAGTAAGCAAGGTCTGTCCAGAGATTCAAGCGGATCCTATGAGCATGCGCAGCCGCGAGCGGAGTCTGGCGCTCTTGGTCGTTCCAGTGATAGTCAAGATGATCGAAGACGCTACGCCGAAATCCGGGACTTCATCCAAAATTGAATCTCCTTCGGAGCAGAAATTCCAGCTCCTGGTGAGGGAGCGAGCACCCAAGGCTTTGTCTAAATTGATTCAAGACAGTTCAGCCCTCCAAAAGGCCGCTGTTGACGCTGGTGCTATTAAGGTTTTGTCTCAATTGTTAAAGAAAACTTTCGACCCTTTCACAGCCTCACAGCAGTCTCTGTGGTCGCCTACAGGCTCTAATCAAGACGAAGATTCATCAAGGTCTGTTGAAGTTCAGCAGAAGATGATAGCTGTCACACCAGAAGCAGTACATGCATTCCAGATCCGAGCCTCTACGCTCCGAGCTATCGCCACGCTTGGACAAAAGGAAGACAGCCCCAGAAAATACATCATTGAAGCCAGTGTCATGCAACCTGTCTACGACTCGCTTCAACCACTTGACGCTAGCATAGACATCCAAGGAAAGAGCTTATCCGAAGTTAATCCCAGCAACGTCCTCGTTGCCGCTTGTAAATTGATCACGGCCTTGTCAAGATCCGTGAGCATACTCAGGACAAGCCTCATCGATGCAAGAATCGCAAAGCCGATCTTCAAGCTTTTGAAGCACCCGAACATTAGAGTCCAGTTAGCGGCTACGGCGGCAGCCACTAACCTTGTTCTCAACTTCAGTCCCATGCGTGAGGTAAGTACGAAAGAGATTTAGGACAAATTGACGATATGGATTCTGAAACGGTGTAACTGTCAGGATTCTAGTCCATACCTGATCACTAGCTCTCTTAACCCGCTTCCCAATTGTGAACAGTACTAACATTATACAGGAACTCGTAACCCTTGGAATTGTTAACGTCCTCTGCGACCATGCTCGCTCCGCCGATCCAAAACTACGAATCAACTCACTTTGGGCCTTGAAGCATCTTGTAGTCAATGCCGATCACAAGCTCAAGTGCCAGTGCTTGGAGACTCTCGGCACCGGATGGCTGGTGCAGATCCTAGCGTCGGAACTACGGGAGAATGGAAGCATACCAAAGTCACATATGGCGACGGCTAATGCGGCAGGCGAGCAGGTTGATCTCCTAAATGCTGCCGACGAACCGAGCATGGATGTCGATTCTGAACTCGAGCAGCTAACAGATGAGGATGATGAGATGGACGATGCTATGCAACCGATTCGCATTGCGCAGAATGACGTGGAGATGCGGCGTGCGCTCACACAACGCCTCCGAGTTATCAGGGAGTCTGAGGAAAATCCATCAATAAAGGCAAGGAACGACGACATTCGCACACAGGAGCAGGCTCTGGACTTCATCCGTAATCTAATCGGCGAGCCCGGTCCTGGCCAGCACGAGATGATAGAATATCTCCTCCTTGGGTTCGGGGCGACCCGGATTTTCGAACTCCTCACTGGAAAGCTCAAGCTCCGTTCAAATGGCTCTGCTCAGCCCTCAGGCACTGTCCAGATTCCTCGAGGTCCAGCGGGCAAGCAGCCCAAGCTCTCTGTCTCCTCAACTACGGGAGTGCCATCTACATCTCGGCCCTCGATTTCCAACCTGAGGCCATCAAGCACGGAATCGTCGCGAGATCTGTGGCTCAACACGCCGACAGACCTAGTGATCAGCACGATGTTCATCCTGATCCACATCGCGAACGGGCGGCCGGCGCACCGGCACCTGCTGATCTCGCAGACGCCGCTGATGACGGCGCTGATCCCGTGCTTCACGCACCCGGACCGCCGCGTGCGCGTCGCCTGCTGCTGGCTGGTGCACAACCTGACGTGGCAGGAGGACGCGGCCGACGCCGGCGGCGCCCGCACCCGCGCCATGATGCTGCGCGACCGCGGCGTCGAGGTCGTCGTGCGCGGCCTGTGCAACGACGACGACCTCGACACGCGGGAGCGCGCGCGCGGCGTCGGCGACGTCTTCAGGCGCCTGCTTGACGGCGGGGATAGTGCTATGACGGGCGGCTTTGCCGGCGGCGCCGTCGGTGCCGGCATGAGTAGCAGCGAGTCTAGGGTTTGGTCTCGCGGCTGAATTCGCTTTGTTGCGGTGCGCTGACTGCGATGTCCTAGGCGGTTGAGCAATTGGCTATGATGATTGAACAGCACAGGCGGCCGCTTGAGGACCGCACTGTTCGTGATTGGCGTTGGGTACCGCGACCGGAGTAGTAGTATGTGATGCAAGGATTCGTGCAACGTCTAACTGTGCTTTATTAAAATCTAGCACTTACAAGCAAATACGAGCTTATCGAGTTTGTAGGACCATGGGGTGCAGAGATATAGCGGTTTGCAAAAATTGCGAAGCAGCTTATCAAAATATAACGATACCCAAATCAACTGGCCACTGTCGAACTCATGGCCTATTTAGGTCCGTATAAAGTTCATACATGCATTTCACTCAATCACTCTCTATTTAAAGCACGCCCAATGGATACACAGCAGGGATATTTGCCGTATCCGGCGTGATCGACGGTACTTCCGTCACGTTGCTCGTTTCCACCATCACGTCGGCCCACGCTGGAGGCTTCCTCACTTTCCCAAGCTCATATTCCATCCCCCTGGCAATGTTCAGCAAATGCTGTTCGGTCCACGGACGCCCCAGTATCTCCATTCCGATGGGCACCCCGACAGGCGCCGTGCTGGTAGCGTTGCTGAATCCTGCGGGAACGCAAACGACGGGCGATCCGGTGACGGCGCCGAGGATGCCGTTGCGGCCAGTTTGCGACGGTGAACCTATCGGCACAACGAGATTTCGCTGTTCCGGGTAGAGCAATGCGTCAACGTTGTAGGTTGAGAAGGTCGATTCGAGATGCTCTTTGAGAATTTGGATTCCTGATTGCACCGACGCGTAGGTTGCGTTGCTCGTTGATGAGGCCAAGGCGGTCTTAATGTGCGAGTACTGAATTGGAAGTACGAGAAACGAGCCATCTCCAGACGGTGTTGCGGCTCCGGGCGCGTGATTGATGGCGTAAAGCTGGTCCAAAGACTGCGGATGAGTTCCCTTGAGGCTCGGATCTCCTAGGTAACTATCTATGCCTTGCCGATACTCAAAACGTTGTACATCATAGAGGTTATTGATTGTTATACTGTCGTAGGTCGGATCGGTGATTTCTATTATTGTGGCGCCAGCCGCTCGTATTCGTGAGACGTAAGCGTCGATTGCGATGTTAACTGGATCATTTTCCGGAGATGATGTACGATTGAAGAAGGTGGTAAGGACACCAAAACGTAGCGTTGAAAGTGGTAATGGTGTAAGATTGGAGCCATAGTCAGAGCCTTCCGATGACGCTGGTATGAGAGCAGTTGTGTTATCATTGGCGTCGTAGCCAACGCTAGCCATGACAGTCAATGCCAAAGCGACATCCTTAACGGTTCGAGCTATTGCTCCAAGAGCATCTTGGGTGTAAGATACAGGTATAACACCCGCCCGAGAGATTAAGCCTCGTGTCGGTCGAATACTAAAGAGGCTGTTCGCCGAAGCAGGACTTCGCAAAGAGTTCATCGTATCTGTTCCAGTGGCGAAAACACAGAAAGAAGATGCAATGACAACACCGCATCCTCCAGAACTACCACCTGGCGTTCTGGTGTAATCGTATGGATTGATAGTCTGGCCACCGAGAGAAGACACTGATATGCCTTCAAGTGCCAGCTCATGCAAATTCGCCTTCCCAAGAATTACTGCTCCTGCACGACGGAGTGCTGAAACAGAGGGAGCATCTCTACTTGGCCATGACCCAACAAGCGCAAGACTGCCACCAGTTGTAGGTATGCCGGCGACGTCAAAGTTGTCCTTAAGGAATATTGGGGTGCAGAATAAGATTCCTGTACCGTTTCCAGATGCCAGTCTCTCGTCAAGAGAATCGGCTTCTGCCAACGCATTTGGATTCAAAGAAATAATGGCGTTGACATGATAGTTAAGAGCTGCTATGCGAGCAAGAAAGGCGGTAACCACGTCTCGACAGCTATTGGCTCCTGTAAATAGACTATCGTGAACAGATTCGATGGTTGCTTCTCGAGCGTCGAAAATGGAATCTTGACAGTGCACAGTATGGCAGAGTACACTGAAAACAATGGATATCCGAAAACAGACGCCAATCCACGCAGTAGTTAGCATTTTGAGATAATGAAAGCGGTAAACTCAGAAGCCGGTGAGATGTCCGTTTCTTTCCATACTTTGGAGGCAAGATACACCTCTGCACATCATCTTGCGGATGATCTCATCCCGACCTCTATCTACAGGAACAGAACATTATATTGCTATGCGATTTAAATAGTGAGACCGATCCAATAGTTGATACGGACGATTTCTCATTTTCATCGACTTTCCGGGAGTGGAAGGATTGCCGATATGCTCGTATTCTCGCCACCTTGCTGCCCGGTGAAACGTTGCACAGTTGCACTAGTTCGTCCAACATCGAGATGTCATGACTTAGCCTGTCAACTGCAACAAGGACGGAGATATATTCCAAGTATATGAGGAAATCCTGGCTAGGCTTTATGCTCTATTCAAAGTCGAGTCACTTCACCAATTCTTGTTCCATTCTGGCTACTTTATAGCCATTGGGGTGTAATAAAGTCGCTTATAAAGAAAGACCGCCGATCAACCGGTGCCTAAGAGATCTGTTTCCACTGAAGCTATTCCCCACATTTCACGATTCGAGAAGCTAAAACAAAACCAACATAAGTGGCGGTTACTTAGACCCGGCCGATGTCGAACGAAACGAATATACCGCAAATCAGGTGTGGGCGCAGCAAGGCTTCGCTACTATCTGTTCCCACAGAAATCCGATTCCAGATATACAGCTATCTGTTTCGAGTGAATAGTACAATCCCGTTCCTCGATGGCTTCCGGACTTGTGAGTGGTCGCCATTCCCTGGCCTTGGACTCATCAGAACATGTAAGGAGCTGCACGCCGAACTCGCAGATCAAATCTACATAAAAAACGCATTTCGATTTCACATTACGTTCCAATTCTGCCACTACTACTTCACCAATGTGCAACCGGAACTGCCAGTTGCGCTACTACATCCATCTGCCGTCTCGAATTTAGGTATATATGTACCTGCTGCACAAAACCTCATGAACCCACTGAACGCCAGTGTGATTGCACGACTCCGCAGCATAGCACTGAAAATCGAGATTGCAGAATGGCAATTTGAAGAAGGATTTGAGTCGATACGGGACGCGTTCCACACGTTTGTCGACACCGTCGCCGATCCGTCCGGCAAACCCTACAATCTCCACTCTCTGAGTGTAACGCTCACCGTCTACGCCTCGTACCCATCGCACCTTCCTGAACCGGCGGACAAAGAGTGGGCCAACTGCATTGAACCGCTGGCCAAATTGTATGGGATGAAGTCTGTCGAGATTCGGGGGCCGGTCATGTCGCCGCTGAGGGAGGAGCTCGTGTGGGTCATGCAGAGGAATGAGAGGGTCGAAATGCCACGCTTACGGAGTGGTGAAAGAGCTGCATGGCCAACTCTCGCGTTGGAGCTTGATTGGAGTAGCGTCGCTGAGTTGATGAAGGCGGAGTAGGATATCAAGGATGGGGCTGTGCTACCTGCATAGCGTTTTGCTTTTCGAGCGGAGTGCGATTTGATATATCAGCGTGTGTATTGCGCTCGAGAGCTAAATTGTTAGCTTCTGCCCGAAATTGAGAGCAATATTTGAAGAGTCGAGTCTTGATTACCTCTCCGTCGATTACATCTAGCTCTTGCTTAGTGAAGTGATGTTGCCTGCAGAATATTCATTGATAGGAGCGAAGTATAAGAGGAGAGATCCTTCTGGGAAGCGTCGAGTCAGGTCTTCCCTCACAGGGGTAATTGATAGGATCGTTCCGAAGTCGTTGCGATGAGTTGAGATCAGGCCTAATGTATGGTAAGTGTTGTGCTTGATGATGAGCGATGTATGAGGAGAATCTGTGACATGTAAATGAGACCAAAATAGCGCGCTTCTGTAACCCAGATGGACTGTTGCCAGACGAATAGATTGGCATACGATTTATCGAACAAAACTGAGCAAACATCTACATCTATGCCGAAAGGACATGCGCAATGAAGCTTTGAGTATATAGTATAGTCATAATCGTTCCGATGAGCTGTGTTGGCTTCGCTGCCGGCTGTACTTTTTCATGCGAAGGAAAGTGGCCACGCCGAATGAAGGGTGAGGAGCCCAAAGTTAAAACGCTGGAACGCTGGAAACCATAACGCTATGCACCGTAAGTCAAATCCATCAAAAGCAAGAACGCGAAAAACAATGAATGCAAGAACAAAATCGGTACCAGTATGCTTCAAAATAACAGACGTCCACCCTTGGAGTAAGAAAAATACTCGTTTAGCCAAACGAGAGCGGAGCCGAGACCATCTCGGTCCTAGTAGACCATTTGATAAGTTGTGGTTTGAGCAATCGATTCAGGTAGAAGGCCCTTCATGCTCTGGTTTTATTGCGTGCTCCCTTGCCACGCCCGAAGAGCTCGCAAAGGAGCCACTTCGACGATGATCACGTTCGCGCTGGGGAGTCGGAGGGTTCCCGGCTGAAGACCCTTCCATCGATAGTCCGCGATAGCTTCGTGGTGGCGAAGGTGTAGCGTACAACTCGTCAGCGTTGGTCGGAAGAAGTGCAGCAGCCGTTCGTGGCCTCATTGTAGCGCCCGGAGCCGCTTCTGAAACGGCAGGGAGAGCTACAGGCTGTGTGACTCTCTCGCTTCGGGCTGCGACATCGCTCTGAGTTCGTCGACGGTTGCTTGCTGCACTCGAACTCCTTCTGCTCCTTGTCAAACCAGCCAGATGCATCGTGGGGCCAGCGGCCTCACCTCCACTTGAACCAGGCGTAGATGGAGGAGGCGATCGTGGCTTTGCAGCGGCAGGATGGGACTGAAAAACACGTTCGTTGGCACGAGCATTAATGTCTTCGACACCCATCTGCCAGTGCATCGCTTCAACAGCACGCCACGGCATAACAAGCTCAGAAGCGACCATTTCCCACATATCGCGCTTGAAACTACATAAAATGGTGGTTAGCAGTGGTCCACGTTCGTATACTCGTGTCTGGTACGAAGAAAAATGCCAAGCCTACCGGTTATAAAGTCGCGCGAGCTTATTTTTCTTCTCCTCATTCCAATCCGGCCTTTTCTCACTGTAGTTCTGGTAGCGCAACCGGCAACTAATTGCGCTTCGTCCCGGAATATGTTTGGCAATATCCTCCCACTTCATCCCTTGGCGGCGTAGTTCGATAGCGATGTTGTCTTCCTCGGGAGTCCATTTTCCATGATGCCGCTTCTCAGGCGGCATCACATCTCGAGCCGAGGATTCATCGGCGCTCCGTTTCAGCGGGTTCGAAGGCGCAATAGACGGCGTTTGACTCGGCTTGCTTGGCCCAGGTAAGGGTGGTCCAACGAGAGGCGGTTGTGCAGGCCCAAGAGTCGCTGAGAGTGATGGAAGACTTTGCGCATGGTACGTTTGAACCGCATGAGAAGGGGGTGGAGCGCTGTAATACTGAGGAGCCGGAGGCACGAAAGGTTGAGCGGACTGATACGGCGATGGCTGTAGCAGCGGAGGCCCTGGCTGGATTGATGAAACTGGCGGAAGCTTTGGAGGAGATCTCACATTCTCTCGAACTACAGCTGATTGAGGTGGTGGTAGAGGGTTGATTCTCGTTGGTGGTTGATAGATTGGCGCGTCGGATTCTCTCGGATAGGGTGCTGTTTGCCCAGCAGACGTGGTCGCGCTCGCCCTCGAAATCGACGGAGCACTCCTGTTCTCGACGGGAGACTTTGAGTCCCGCGACTCGAGAAGCTTGGAGATATCCACGACGGTAGACTTCTGTGGGCTAGGCCTCGACAGTCCAGCCCAGCAAAGAATATGGAGCTTGCTGAAGTCCGCTGGTAACCTCTGCTGTTCGATTTCAAGCATCTAGTCAAGAAAACCTTGTAGGATACGGATATTTTGGATTCAGTAGCACTGAAGCAGAGTCTCTGAAGGATGCATGTACCGCAATATTGGGCTCCGAGTGTCGCTGGAATGCGTGGAGTCCAATGAGAGCCAGACCGGTACTTGGAGATGGGGTGATCGGATGGCCGGAAACCGGTCTGTCGTCTGGGTAAGCTTGAAACTGGCTTCTCCAGGGCTGCCAATGTAGTTCGTTCAAACAACCGGTAGGCGGCTCTTGGATGGATGATGTCGTGGCTAGACGAACGTGGAGGAAAGGTAGTGGCAGTGGTTATTGGGTAAAAGAGCCCAACCGCCAATGAACTAAGGCGAAGATCTCTTAGGCTCTTTGAACAAGAGGGCAGCAACGCGCAAGGCGACGATTACTCTGCTGTTCAAAAGCCAGCGGAGAGCCGCTGCCTTGTCAAGGGCGCGAGAGAGTGTTGAGTATGCAGAAGTGATGCAGGTTGAAAGCCACAGAGGGAGAATAAGACGCGGAAATAGGCCGACGGACCAGCATGTACCAAACAGGTAGACAGCGGACAAGGGCAGTTTCGCAATAGAAGAGACTATTTAGATAGGCAGGTGATGATGTTCGTACAGTCGAGCCAGAAACGAGCGCTTGAAGTGATTCTGTGCTCTCAATGGCCGCCTCCAACGACACTTTTGGCTCAGCACGACCGCTAAAGGACCAGGGATGAAACATAGGCTGCCCAATAGCATTGGACAGCACACATGGTGAAAGTCACTGCCCTGAAAAAAGACGCAAAGGAACGTGTGAACACATCAGCGTACGGAAGAGCGACAAAAAGGACTTTGTTGTGCAGGGCATTATTTGGACGGACAGGGCTGTCGCGCCACATAGGTGCAGTCCGAGGCAAGGTTGTTTCTTCCGGGCCCAACCTCAAGCCTTTGACAACTAAGTACGGTGCTAATCAGGGATCCTCGTCGACATCACTCGCATGTTAGGCTCGACTCGGTCGGGATGGCTGTGTTCATGCACTGACGTGTCGCTGCGACCTATATAGTACTCGCATCGGTTCAAACATCCTGACCATGGCTTATATGCTTGCTTTCTCCTTGCTTCTGAACTGACCGGCCTTTCGCATTTTTCGTTTGAAGGTAGACAGCCTGTTTTTCTTCGGTCGACTCAGGCGGTGTATAATGACAAGGGCATACCAGGTTTCGTAGGGCTCCTCGCAGATCGAAGTGATGAGCTGGCGAACGCTGATCTGCAGCCACATTTTCTTTTCGCGCGCGTCTTTGCTTCGACCGCTCCCAAGGAAGATGTGAGGCGAGAGAACTGGGTTGGGAAATGTGGCCCAAGTTAAGCTTGGTTAAAACGTAGCGTCGATTGAAAACAGTTCTGGATGACGATGCTAGATCTTGAGCTTGGAACACTCCCCTGAATCTTTAGATCCGGCAAGTTTTCGTCCCAAAGCGGTGGGGAAGCCAAACTGCGTTTCCGCGATTTTCCTACAGAAACGGACAATGCGGACGTTTGAGAACGCGGAAAAAGCATGGCGGAGAGCCTGCTTCCTGCGCCAGTTCACGCGGACCGACGGCACGGGAACTGGTCTCCACGTGAACGGCTGCACCTACATCATCAAACGAAAAAGTCGGGCAGCGTTTCCACCATGGCGCGTTTAGTGAGGCTAAAATTCTGTTCTGCGGATAAGGCGTTGTGTCACCAGCAGACGATCGTTAGCTGCACAGGGCGGCGAGGGGGTCCCGAACTGAGAATATGTTGCGAGTCGCAATTATTCAATCAGAAACGAAAGCTATTGGGCGTGTTGTTTCTGGTAAATGGTTGAATGATTTAAGGCCAGGTCAGAGGAGCGCGGATGTCATGCATCAGTGAGCGAGTTGTTAGCGCATTATTCCACAGCATGACGGAACACATAGATCCGGGGTTTGAGCAAGCAAGCCCAAGCTAACGCCCGCCTTCGCCTATAAGGTTTTCAGCGGTGAATCTCGCATTCGAAGCTGGTTTTGGGGGAAGAAGATTAATTTCTCGATGCGGCTCGGAGCGCATCGAGAGGCTAGGAAATGTGAGCAATCCGAGAACTGGCATTGCTTCCTGAGTTTTCGCCTCGATGAAAGCGCACCGAACAAGAAAAGAAGTCGATCCGAGAAGCGATTACGTTCCGCTGCATTCCTAGCTACATGTATGGTGGGTTTGGCCCGATAACAATGGCGGTGAGGGCGTGCAGTTTTGAGCGGATCGTGTGAGGGAAATGGTCGGGCATTAGTATCGTATGCGACTGGCGCTGATCGTCAAGGCGGTAACCGAGGGCAGGATGGGCCTCGAAAAGCCCTTAGCCCTTGAAATCAGAAAGTACAAAGAAGCAAAATGCCGGCAATGGAAGGGTAGGGTTCCGGGATGATGAGCTGTCAGTCGGTGCAGAAAAAACGAACGGGAGGTGAGTGAACTGCTGCTCCAGGTGCAAGATGAGACGGCGCCATCATTGGCCGTCGTACACCCTCCAACTACCCTCCGCCTACACGTTGGCATGGGCCGGCTTTGAAGCATGAACGCTGCCCAAAGCGGTAGCGTGGGGGAGACAGTTACATCAGGGTAAGCTGAAGCGGCGGATGTGTAGAGCAGTGGATTGAAGCTCATTCCCCAGGACCATGAGCTAATAAGCAGGCCGTGATTACTGGATGAAGGCCGAAGACCAACTGCGTCCCGTAACGGACATCAACAAAACTCCGCACGTGACGATCAAGCCGTAACTCCGCACGGGATTCGTTGCCAGAACTACCGTGTTGCGGCATTACTCCATCTGCAAATCCGTTGCTTTTACCTTTGGTTTGTTGCTGCCATCCCGACGCGCCTTCAATACCGTTGCGTATTGAGGCCCCGGTTAAATCAGCTTTGAAAATAGCAGGCTGAGGTGAAACATAGCCTGTGCTCCGAGACCAACACTTCCATTTGCGCTATTGACGTCCCTTTTCCCTCAGCCATCTCATTCCTTCCCTCCGCGAGGAATACTTCATCTATCGTCAACCGACATTCTTTACGGCCGGACCCACTCGTCATCGTCAGCCTCGCCTCTGAGCCGCCAAAACAACACCGTCTATATTACCGGCATTATACCTCGGACGATTTCCTGATGGCTGCCGATATTCCGCTGCTCATCGCCTCTGCCAACTCATCCTCTGAGCGCCGGATAACGCCTGCATGGACCGTTGCCCATTTCAAGGCGCGCCTGGAGCCCATAACAGGCATTCCGGCGTCCGCGCAGAGACTGAGCGTCCGTACCGGCTCTCAGGAGCCTGTCATCATGGAGGCTGCCGACGAAGAGGCCACCACGCTTGCCACTTTTCCTTTGCAGCCGTACGCTGAGATATACGTAAGTACCTACGCCCGTCTTGGGTCAGAGTCTCAACAAATTTTTGTCATGTCTACCTTTTCGTTCCTAAGCCTCATTAAGCGCCGAATGGAAGCTTGCCACATGTGCTGTCTGGACGGATTGAGAGGGTCATCCATGCCGCATCCTGGCTGCTCGTCTATTGGTTCATCTTCCTCGATACCTTTTCTTTTGACAGAGGCTAGCGCCGCATGGTAGCCGGATCACGGGATGGCGACACTGGCTATTTCGTGCTGTTTGCTTTGTTTTGTTGCGGTTTTGCCAGGAAACCACTTGGTGCTTCCTTCATCCGCCACGTCCCGCGCTTGGGGGCTCTGAGTTTCCAACTTTCGGGGACACTAGGCTAGCGTGGTAACGCTCCTCGTTTAGCGTCTGCATAAGCGTCTTCTCACCTACTTCCTCACTCAGACCCGACGGGCTGGTTCACGCAAGCCGCTTTCGGATCCAGCTGTGCCGCTGCAGATCTAGTTCATCTGCCAATGTACAGCGCAATGTGGGACTTCATCGCCATGGATGCCTCAAGGATCGAGGGATCTCCCTGAAAGACGCCTGCAAATCTCCTCGTAAATGTCGACACCGCACTTTCCCGACCTTTGCAACCCTTGCTTTTTCCGCAATGGCCCTCAAAAGGGCCGAGACCTCTGAAGCAAACAATTTTCTTTTAAAGTCTCCTGCCTTGGCGATGATACAGTCGTCAGGATTTCACCGAAGATCCCAAGCGACAGTGCCTTTGAAGGGCAGACTCAAGGCCACCGTGAGCACATCATCGCCAACCATCGAGCTTCAGGCATAACGATGTTTCATTCCTGGCTTCCAACTGCGAAATCGGAGAAGAACATGTTAACGAGAGCCTGGCTACATGCTCTACTATCACCCTTTCATTCCGCATTTCCGGACAGTATCTTGACGTTTTGATCTGAGTTTGCCAGATGGACCTTGTCAAAAACCCCGGCCTAGAACGCCACTGCCAGACGCAAGGAAGATGACCGTAGAATGATGCTGCTTGATCGTCCCGGATGAACCCTCCGTCTTTTCCTAGATCCGAAGGACGCCGTGCGGCTCGCCGGCCAAACCCAACCTCACGCCACACAAAATAGCAAAATTGCACCCCATCCCGCTTCCCAGCATGGAAAATCCGCTTACCTAATCCCATCAAACACTAGCTCCCCCACCAAAACTCACACTCATCCAGGTGCACGACACTCGGCCGGCAGGCGCACGTGAAAACTACACGGACGTGACGGCGGTGCCAAAGTACGAGATGGCGGCGGCGGCGTACGAAGAGCGCAAGGACTCGGTGCTGGCGTGGAAGAAGGCGCAGAAGCTGGGCCGCTTCGACCCTGCGGCCCCGGACGCCGAACAGCAGAAGGTGCGGCACCTGGAGCGCGAGGTCGAGGAGCGCGGCATTGCAGTCAACAAGCGCTGCCAGCTGCTCCCCCCTGCGGATGCCCGGAGGGGGACTGTCGCTTTTGTGGGACCTGTGCCGCACATTCCCGGCTTGGGGCCGTGGGTCGGCATCGCCCTTGATGAACCGACGGGGAAGAATGATGGGACCGTTGATGGCGTGAGGTACTTTGAGTGTAAGGACAAGTGTGGGGTCTTTGTAAGACCGGAGAGGGTCGAGATAGGTGAGTTTGAGGTTCTAGATGACTTGGGCGAGGAGATGGAGGAGATTTGAGAATCGTGTTATGAGGGCAAGGGCTTAAGCATCAAGAGAGATGTACTCTCTACTCAAACGTTAGATAGTCCAAAAACTCATCATCATTGTCCAGAATTCAGGTGTCTGTGTTCAGGCCGTTCGCCTCTATGATCAGCCATCAGATCCAATGCCTTTGGATACATCGCGAAGAATAGCTCTCGTGGTCAAAAGCTCAACAAACACTGCCGTAACACCATTGATACGTGGGTATCTCCTTCGATCCTCAAAGTCATGAGCCCGTCCGTACTAACCACTCTCCTCTAGCGTCTCACAGCCCTGTGCAAAGAATATGCGCGCCGACTGATCCCATTTGTTTTCGATGCTGTACAGATTACCTGAATGGAAATATTAGCCTTTGCTTGCCATGATCAACAGTGTACGACCATGTAGACGGAAAGGAAACACGGGAAGCAGAGGCGCAACAAGAGTAAGAACAACAGGTTCGTCAAAGCGACAAATCTTTCTATCGATCATTCGGCTCCGTGCAACTGCGCAACCCTATGGTGACACGAACAGGCCAGAGAGAATTCTCCGGCAGGTCGCACAACACCAGCGGTTTCTTGTAACACAGTCACACCGATCGAGAGATGGGTGGGAACAGGACGTCGCACTCATCTGTCCAAATGAAGAGTTTGATGCAGCGACGATGCCGTCAGTGTTGGCTTGGCGATGGCCTAGGCTGAGCATATTGCGACGTCCGGTTACACAAGATCGCCTTCTACGTGTTTGCCAGTAGAAGGCTATCGAGTATAGGTAATGTGACTTCTCTCACCGACAGTTCGAGAATTCCGAGCTCTTGCTTCAGCCGTCGCCATTCCGCAAGACGAGAAGACTCAACGGTCGCACAGTGAACGAGCGTCTTTTCGTCGAAGAGCAGTGTTGCGATCTGCATTGCAATTCTATGATTGATGTCGAGAAGACAGAGCAGGCGTGAAGAAAACGGATCGGAAAGAGAAATAGAATGATTGCAAGGGAATGCAAGGGAAATCAAACCCACCTCTAGGGACATGCCACACGCCTCCTTTGGAGATGCAAAACTCAGCCTCTCCGACTCTGACCAGCACCTTTCCTTTGTGCACGAAGAAGACCATCTGCATTTTCCTGCTGTTCTTGGCTCTCTTGAATCCCCCAGACGGGATATCGACCATACCACACCCAAAGAATGGCAGGCTGAGAAACTTGGCATACTTGAAATCGGAGCCGACGACATCTCTCGTCTCGATGGAGGTGCTAGAAAAGGCGAGGTCTTGCTCACGCATGTCGGTCTCGTCGGCAGCATTGAGAGTAGCATCCCAGGTGCGGACGAAGCCGCGAATGACGCCGCCCTCCTCCTCCCACTCCTCGAGCTCGACGTCATCGTCAGCGTAGCCCTCCGCGCCCTCTCTGATGACAGGCAGGGCGGCGTCATCGCGGCCGCGGCCCCTCGGCGCAGCGGGCCTGGCGCGGCGCGCGTACGGCCGCGGCGCCACGTCGACCGACTCGGCGCGCAAGATGCCCACGAGCGTGCCGTCTGGGTCGCGCTCGCCGCGCTCGCCCAGCCAGTACTCCAGCGGCTTGATGACCTGGCGGCCGCTGCGCGTGCGGCGGATGCCCGGGTCCTCGGCCGGCGTGCCTTCGCGCAGGATGGTGAGGCTGCGCACTGAACCGGCGCGCTTCGACGGGCTCAGCGTCGCGGAGCGCCGGGGCGCGGGCTCCGCCGATGGCGTCTTGCCCGGTCGCAGCGGTGGTGCCATCGTCACGTTTACGTCGCGCTCTTGCGGCGCGGCTGCCGCGGTTTTGGCTTTCTTTGACCGGCGTTGGAGCTCGGAGGTTTCGTCCTCAGCACCTTGATGGACTTTCACCTTAGAACCCTTTGGCCTGCCACGCCCTCGTTTCGGTGCGATGAGAGATGAATCATTGACAGACGGGACCAGTATGACAGATTCATCTTCAACAAGTATGCTGCTGTCGTTGGCGTTCTTCCTCTTTTTGGTTTGAAGTGATCCGTTCGGCTGGCGTTTCCTCTTGCCATTGACGACGTTTGATGCTGTAGCCTCTTCGTGATCGTCGAATTCAACTGGTGGATTCCGGCTTAGGAGCACTGGGTCGATGGCGATTCCATTTTCGTTGCTCTTGCGCCCTTTTTTCTTCGTTGGCTGTTTAATTGGCGATGAGATTGGCGACTCATGATCGATTGGTACATTGAAATTGGCATCAATCATTTCGTCGTCGTCTTTGTCGTAAACACCCATCTCATCATGGTCGTCGAAGCCATTAAGATAAGGTTCCTCTTCTTCCTCCGGCATCTCCTCTACGGGTTCTGGATCGCGTCTCCTTTTGCTTCCAACAGAAGGCGAAGGTTGAAGTTCGAGGTCGTCTATTCTTGGCTGAGTCCTGTCACGAGACGCGTAGAGTGGGCCTTTCATAAGTTCTTTGCCAGGACTAAACTCGATACTCGGTCGTGGTTTATCTGGATGGAAATCTAGTTTACGTTTTACTGCCGACTTCAACAATGCTGGCTCAGGCGTTTTCTCCCCATACCGACTTGGAGGTGCAGCTGATGATTGTCTTCGCGGGGAGGATCCAATGTTTGTTTTGTACGGTGAGCGGCCAGTTGGCGGAGGGAGCGTTGTCCGAGTCGATTTCAGAAGGCGGCGTTCAGAGAGGACTTGAGTTGGTTCTCGTTCAGAGCCTAGTAGCTTGTTAGAGGAATTCGTCACCTGTACTTCGTCCAGAACACGGCCTATCAAGATGAACTCACTTTGCGTAACGTGCATACTGGAGGAGGTGAGCGTTGTATTGCCATTTCGCGTTGGTCTTTTCGGAGACGGTTTCTCAGGGGAGGAAAATATGCCATCAAGATTCTCAATGCCGTTTTCGTCTCGCGCGTTTTCTTTGAGCGTGATACCGGTTTTCCTAAGCGCAATTAGTTTCAAGAAAAGATAATTCACAAGAAAACTGCGTACCGGCCTTGAACTCCAACATCAAAGTACTGATTCTCCCGCTGCTGTTTAAGCCGCCGAGGGGTTAAAGCTGGGGCCATTGTGCCTGCGCATGCGTCGCGCTTCGCGTCAATGAAGGTATCGGGGTATAGGAATGTCGTTTCTTCAATTGACTGATGTAAGAGGTCCTGATTGCGGGTGCGACGCGTAGAAAGGTGAAAGCGCTTTAGGAAAGTTGATGTTGGCGGAGTCGATTTCGCGTAAACATCGACCCACTATGTAGCACCCCACCTGTTTTAACGCGCTCATATCAACACCTCTCGCCATTCCCGCACCAGAAGGCTGCGTTACGTTTTGATAATACAATAGATCATATATTGCAAGCGTAATATGTCATCTATATTGAAGACAGCACCATAACTATGCCCAGAAAAATGTACGCAAAGCCTGCGAAAAGGGGTATATCCGACCAACGGAGCCCAACCTGGCGCTCTACCTACTGATTCCACGAAGAAAAAAAGTCTTTTCCTTTGGCTCAATTTACGAAATATCTCCCATGCCACCCCTACTCCTATTCGGCCCGCGGGATCAAGGCCATATCGAAAAGTTCCTCCGACGTATATGACTTTTGGGCAGAGCACCCCCTTACGGTGATGATAATCAGATGCGATCTGAAGTGATGTCGTCCTCCCTTCAGCGAAGGGGATGTTCATCGCCTCTATTATTGGTCTGTTAGCAAGGTGATCCGCTAATAGTTCTTATAAGTGAAGGGGCCTAGCACGTTGCCTTTCGATCTTGATTTCTTGGTGGAGAAATGATAGCAAACGAATGGGAAATTCTACTCACTAAGTTCCCCAAAGGTCCCCCAACCGCGTTCACTGTGGCCCTCTGCCGACCTAGCCAGGATTTTGGTGGTTCTTGACGCCGCGATAGTATGACCGTATTTGATTGGAGCCTGCACGTGAGGTCGTACCAAGCGGACGTGATTAACTTGTTTTCGCGTTGTAGATTGGTCAAAAGTTCTTGAAGCTTTGGATCCGTTTGGGCAGGGGCTTGTTCGACCTTTGGAGGTGGAGCTGGCAAAGACTTGAGCTTTTCGAGATCCGTGGTGAGGGACTGCACTTGTCCAGAGAGGTCGGCAATTTTCGCCTCCCCTTCGGTAAGAGCGGTGCGGCCTTTCTCAACCTTGTCGGTGATTTTGGTTGCTGTCGCGGATATGACTTGTTCTGCATCTTGTTTCGGCGCGGAGTGAACAACCTCTAGCTGTTTGCGGATGAGTTTATACTCGTTGCTCTGACGGATGGCCGAATCTTCCTTCGAAAGAGCCGGATTTCCAAGCAACGCATGCCGGAGAAGAGCTTTCTGATCACGCAGGTCCGTTTCCAACCCCTCGGTATACTTTTGCCGCTCTTGAGTCTTGCTTAATGCGCTGTCACCGTTGGTTACAGGCGCACCTATTGCATTGAGACGTTGGTGCAAGTCTGTAGCCTCCGAACTCGCGGCGATGTATTTGCTCTTGGCCTCCTCAAGCTCCTTTGAAACTTCCTCCAGTCTTTTTACCTGGTGTGCAAATGCCTGCGAGCCCTCTTTGGCGTCGTCTGTCCCGTCTAGGATTGACTTGTAGCCGAGGTTTTCCTGCAAGAGATCCAAACACTTCTGTTCCAGACGAGAGACCGAAGAATCAGCTATTGTGAGCTTCTGTTGCAGAATTACAGTCTCGGCACTGCTGGAAGTTCGAATCATTGTGCTCTTTCTCCTATCGCGATCATCGCCGGCTTCTGCATTGAGTTCGGCGTCAAGACTGCTGAGTTGATCTATCGATGCTGCTTGTTTACTTTCGTAATCGTTGAGCTGATCCTCGAGATCTCGATTGCGCTCTTGTGCATTGCTGAGCAATTCACGAGTTTGCTCATACCGTTGTGCTAATAGTTTCAACTCATGTTCCAACCTCTTTTTGGAGGTCTTCTGATCAAAGATCTCCTGTTCACCGTTGGCAATGGTCTGCGCGTTCTCTTCGCTCGCTTTTTCAAGGGCGGCGCATTTATCGCGAAGGTTCTCAAGCTCTTGAAGTTGGTCGTTGGCGCTTTTTAAGTCTGTCCGAAGGCTCTGATTCGACCTCTCTTGTTCTTGCAAGGCTTGAATCTTCTTCTTGAGGTTTTCATTCGCTTTAGCCTTCTGGAGGAGTTCGTCGCGTTCAGTTCGAACCATTTGCAATTCATCACGAAGCTCCTGCTTATTCGCGTCATCAGCTTTGAAACGATCGAGTTGTCTATCCTGTTGCTCGATTGTCGCCTTTGCACTGGCAAGATCCGTCTCGAGTTCTGTAATATAATCTTTATCCCGATCGGCCTTGGCACTCAGTTGTTCTAGCTCTTCCTCGTCGAGTGTTCGGCGACGACGTCGATCGATTGTGAATTTCGCTTCGGCCAACTCTTCCTCCAGCTTTGTGAATTGTTCTTTTGTGTGCTGCAACTCATCGCCTAGATCCGCTACTTGCGCCTCAAGCTTCCTACGCTCTTGCAATGCCTGGATAAGCCTTTCTTCGCGCTCCAATTCGGGATCCCTTTCAAAGGAGTGCCGGGCAGTTCGTGGTTCTGAATCTGATGTATTATCTAGCTCTGACCCTGGTTCCACATCCACGCCTGAGTCCGCCAGTTTCTGGTCCATCTCTTCGACATCCCCAATGAAGATCGCGATGGACTGCATAACCTTTGGTCCGAGACTATGTAGGACTTGTACCATGCGCTCGTTGGATTTATCTGAGTACATCGCGGCTAGGAGGGCAGACTTGACCATCTAGAATTTGTTACCTCCACGAACTTCAGAGACTGTCTGGAAATCCACGCACCATTATTATATTTGGCGTTGAACCGTCAATCGCAATAGCTTTCAAGTCCGGACTCAGCGTCTTGCTGAGGAAATGAAGCTTGTCGCATTCATCGCGAATATATGTCATGACCATACGATCAATGTGCTTCACTAGGGCAGTCTCTTAGCTTCCGTTATAAGGTCTGAATTTTGAGCTCGAGGCTGAGCATACGATTTTGCCACTTGGGAATCCAGTTGTCCTTTCCCTTCTGCTCCACCTCCGGGAGGGCGTCGTGAAAGTAGTCTGAATCGATCTCCCCTGCCAGGCGCTGTGAGCTTTACTCCGCTGAAGTGATCATTCGAAGGACGTACCTAAAATGCGCCATATTGTCGCGCCGTCCCCCAACTCGCGCCATGAACTTACAGGAGCCGACAGGTGAAACGAGTTTACCTAGAGGTCGCATATTAGCTTCCGAAGCTGCCTAAGAATCTTGGAGTAGAGTAGTCGTCACGTACCCATTGCAGGAGAGCGTTGTGAAGCTCGGAAGATGTTGAATCCATCTCCTTAGCTTGAGCTCTTCGCAGGAGGTGATGTTGAGAATGGAGAGAGGAGACAGACGCTGCTGTATTCAGCAAAATATGGTATCATGTTTGAGAACCGGGATAGTTTGCACTGTGATGGCTCCCTACTCGTTAGAATACCCTGGTCGGAGATGAAATGGAAATCGATACGTGCGACACACGGACGCGTTTCGTTCATCGGCAAGATTTCTGCAGTCGATTTTTCAATACATTACCACCACCAACAGCCGCACAAATGCTATTCTTCGTAAAATCCAGTTAAGCTTTACCATGTCGTCTTCTTATCAGGTTCAAAAGGTGTTATCTTCCTCATACCCGAGCGACTCAGCTCGACCGATTCCAAGGTTTCAGATTACAGGCATGAGATCGAAACGAGTACGGTAGCTTATAGAAAGCGATCTATTAAAAATAGAAAACAACATCAATGCATTTGCTTTCCCTTTTTTCCGTTCCTATACGTCTACATCTTGAGGTGTGCGCTTCGATGTCGACCACAACCTTTCGCAGAAGAATAGTAATGGTGACAAACAATGAATGCAATCGAGAGTGGTACCATGGAAGCTTGACGATATCAGTCAGGGCAGGCGAATCTTGAACGCGCGAACACGTTCCACTCTAGAATGATGAAACTTTTCTGCATTCCTACAGCTTGCGCTGCTGTCGCTGCTATCGTCGGAGAACAAACCAGCAAATGAAGCAGCGCACCGCACATGAAGCTTCCTTGAGCGCAATTACTATACAGAAACCTGCTGACGCGCACCCCAATCTTGCGTGGAATCCATTATGTGCACGAAGGGAAGAGTAGGCGCGGACCTCCGCGAAGGAAAATTTTACGTTGCCCATCGAGTGCTAGTCATCCGCCATTCAACGGGTCGTGCCAGTCACTGATCGTACATTTGCCTTTGAGAGCCTAGATCGCTTGGAAGATGCATCAACACGTTCTAATTCCTGAGCCCGAGTTTACCAAGAATGCCACCACTCGGAACGTTACTCTTATCATCGTTGAATACCTTGAGAAGGCTTTGCCAAACCTGTCCTGGCTCTTGGCTGGCGTCGATGGGACTCCAGACGCCGGTCTTCTGATAGTAGCTCACGACGGGAGACGTTTGTTGGTGATAGGTAGAAAGTCTCTTCCTTAGAGTCGCTTCATTGTCGTCTGATCGCTGGATAAGTGGTTCGCCTGTGACGTCGTCCTTCATTGATTCCTTTGGTGGATTGAAGATTTTGTGGTAGGTGCGACCAGAAGCTGGATGGATAAGACGTCCGGTGATGCGCGCCACGAGTAGTTCGTCGTCGATTTGAAGCTCAATCGCATGCATAATCTTTTGCCGTCGCTCTTCCAACATGCCGTCCAGCTTCTCTGCTTGTGTAATCGTACGTGGGAAGCCATCTAGAATGAAACTGTAACAGGTGTGTTAGCCGACGATGTCTGCGCTGCTGCTTTTACAAGGCGGCAACTCACCCGTTCTTGCACTCCGGGTTGCCTTCCAGCTGATTCTTGATCATGTTGACCATAATCTCATCGCTGACAAGACCACCTGCGTCCATGATTTTCTTTGCTTCCCGGCCCAACGGCGACTTTTTGGCCACTTCGGCGCGCAGCATGTCACCGGTCGCAAGATGACATATGCAGTACTTGTCCTTGATCTTGGGAGCCTGTGTACCCTTTCCTGCGCCTGGAGGACCCATCAAGATCATGCGCATGGAGCCTTGCGGACCGCCGGATAACCGCGTTTCTAGCTCCTCTATTCTCTTCTCGAGACGTGCGATTGTGCTTTTGAGATCTGTGACGATCTCATCTGTTATTGGGGCCATGTTGAGGAGAGGGGAAGGGTGTGCGAGCTCAGGGAGCTGGTGCTGGGAAGGGAGGGAGATGGCAGAAGGGACGGATAGGACGTCGACGGCTTGGGAAGAGGCAATTGAAGCTTTTGGGACGGCAAAAAAGGAGGATTGCAGGATGAAAGGAAGAGTATCGTTGGAGCTCGGGAGTGGGACCGCTGAACTTCAACGTTTGCTTGCGCTGCCAAGGTAGGGTGAAGTACAAGTTCCGAGCGACCGACAGAGAACACCCGGCGAACCACTCATTCGACTCAATGCCAATTTCACAGGCGCAGCAAATCCGTCCGTAAGCCGACCACGCCTTTCAAGGCTACGAGGCCGCCAATTCGTTCCATCTCGGTCGTGTTCCAGCGAAAAAAACTCACAGAGCCGCATTGCCTCGGACCACGTTTTTGTTCAATGCTAATTAATCATCTCATCAATTGAGCCCTTTACCTACTGCCCGGCATTGGCATACACATGGACCAAACAGCCGGCTCATCACCGCGTACCTACTAGGTAGTTTTAGATCGCTATCGTCAAATCTCTCAAATCAAAGGCACCCGCGCGTATGAACGAATGTCTTCATGGTAACTATCTCAATGGCTACTTGCATGGATCATATGTACAGACATTTCTACCTCGCCGTGAATCGTTAAACTTTGTCTGATCGTCTACGACTTATCCGGTACTTGGTAGAGATTCAACCTGCTAGGTCCTCCGCAATACTGCAAGCTATTCCCGCCGCACACCATATTGCACTGGCTTGCGGCCGCTGGAACCGAACCAGCGGCCAGACTGTTGCCACAAAAGCATTGTGTGCCATACTCCACACCGGCCATACTATACTTGGTACTGAACGACCCGCAGAACGTGATGCACGTCTCAACCGTCAGCCTGGGCGACGTGTAGCTCTGAGCGCTGAGAGCGCGCTGGTTGTTGGACGCTTCGGTGTAGCAACCTTGACTCACATAGCCGTCCACCGTGGCCGGGTTTTGCACCGGTGCGTACGCGCCGTTCTGCCAAACAGTGAGCCTGTTGCTCCCGCCGCAAGTGTTGGCGTATTTGGAGAACGGGCTTGATGATGTCGAACTTCCAGCGCAAGTCATGGTGCAGTCCGTGCTGTTGAGGAAAGAGCCTGGTTTGAAAGAGTTGCCGCAATAGCATTCGTTCGAGTACTCTGTGCCGGCATACAGATAGTTGTTTACGGCGCAGAACGCCGTACATTGTTCATTGGTCATGCTATTGGCTGTTAAGGACGCTCCACCTAGCGCTCGTCCGGCTGTTGCAGGGTACTCATTCGCACAGCCGACATAGTGATAGGTGATGCCGTTCTCCGTTATGTTGGTGCTGTTTGCAACCAGCGGTAGCAGGCTAGGCGTCGAAGTGGACCCTCCACCGACCGTTGGTGTTGGTGAGCCGGACGGAACTTTGTATGCAAGGTTCTGGAACAGGTTCAATCTCGAAGGGCCTCCGCAAATTTGAGAAGAGTTCCCGCTGCAGGACATAGTGCAGCCCGTAACATTAAGCACGCTGGACGCTGCGAGACTGTTGGCGCAGTAACATTGGCTCGAATATTCCACCCCGAACAGAAGATAACTCGAGCAGTACGTCGCACAGGCCTGGATCGTCATGCTGTTGGACGAAGTCGACAAGGAGCCCAGCGCTCTGATACCGTTCCCTTCGCTCGCACAGCCCAGGAACTCAGCGTTGCCCAATGTTTGACCAATCACCGATGGGAAAGGAGGTTGATATGCGGTGTTATTGTACACCATAACCTCATTTGGACCGCCACAGTACTCGCTCTGGTTGCCTGCACAGACCATGGTATTGTAGATTGTTGAGTACGTTGCGTTGTAGCTAGTGGCGGTAGACAAAGTGTAATCGCAGTAGCAATCGTAACCGAATTCAACACCTGCAAGCGGATAACCCTGCCATGCGCAGAACGCCATACAACTTTCGATGGTCATGCTACTATTGCCTATGCTTGATGCACCGCCCAGAGCGCGTTTGCCGCTAGGCTCTGCCGCAGAGCCCATGAATATCCACTTGCTGTTATAGACATTACCAACTATCGGCAATACTGGTGCCTGGGAGAGCGTCAATTCCGTGAAGGGATTTACGCTTGGAGGAACGACACTAGAGTTGCAACTCGTTTGTGCAGCCGTCGCCGGTTGTGGCCCAAACGTTACTTGATTGCACCCAGGAAGTTTTGGTAGTAGGCCTTTGACTTGCTCGTTTATCAACGGAGGTCTCTCAGGACAATTCTGCGTTTGGCTGTCTACGGCAGCGAGAGGCGGACATGTGATTACTTCGCCACTTGGGTTGTTGCCGATTCCGCATTGCTGGATTGCTTCCGTCAGGAGGTTAACGTCCCAGCCATTAAGGAAATCTCCATGGAAACCATATCCCGTGGCGTCACCGTTCGAGAACACGAATCGTCCTCCGTCTTCCTGAGGCATGGAGTTGACGCTGTACAGAACTTCGTAGAAAAGGTGCATTAACAACACTGGATGCGTCGGTGAACACGCCCCATTGTCGATGTCGCTCAGGTAGTCCACGTGCGAGTTGTCCGATTTATACAAGTTGACACCGTCCCAGCAGGACTGGAAGTGAATCTCAGCGCGAAGACCACCCGAGCAGCTGGTTTGATTGAAACCAGTAGTCTCGGCGTAAGGTATCTCATCCAGACAGGCAAAACCGACTCGATCAGCGATGTTACGGAAGCCATCCCACGTTTTGGTTGTGTTGTCGTAGGATCGAGCAGTATTGGATCCCGAAAGCATTGCAAATCCGGGAGGAAACGGTTGGGCGTTCGCAAGATCATCTCCTCTCCCCAGATAGTAGGCTATCATTCCGCTGTTAGGGACGTCGACGAAGGATCCGTTAGGGAACTGGTAATAGAGCAATGGAGTCCAGTATGCCGACTTGTCTGGCCCGATCTCGCATGAGGTGCATGGCGAGTTCGTAAGGCTTGTATACGTGGAGTTCTCGTCGAAATTGTATGCGCCGGCTACATTGTGTACATGGGAACTGACTTTGCCAGGACTAACAATAGGGTCAATACGTCCAGTTTCAATGCGTCCACAGTCAGTGCGCCAAAAGCCAGAAGCTTCTACAGTACTGACACAAGTAGCAACTGCAATTAGCAGCTCCCTTAAGCTGCTCTTACGAAAATGAGGCATGATCAAGAAATAGAAGTATAGAGTTGAACCAATAGATCAGATTAAGTCCAGCAGAGAAGTAATTGGACATACGGATAAAATTGTCGTGCGAAGGCCGTAAATCATATACATAACAAAGGCCACATACTTCTCATTCGTTTATAAAATCCAAATGCAGACAAGACAGGTGCCACAAGACGAGCGAACTCGAATGATGCCTCGACTGGGCCATTGAGAACGAAGGATAAGCGAGACGATGAAAGAATGAAGATTAGGTCCGCAGGTTCTGGACGACTACGACGCCGCAAATGGAGCATTAGAGCGATAAAGAGAAGACTTGGTGGAGAGTAGTCTGTAATGCTCAAAAGGAATAAGAGGAAAGCCGCTCAATGCGCTGTAAGGTACCAGCGGATCACCGAAGTTACTTGAAACGGCCATCGAAAGCTGCCTGTCTCCAGCGTCTTCACCGCAACAAATCACCGGATTGGCCAGCATTCGGAGCAAATGATTTCAGGGTTTGGAGATTGTATGCGGAGAAGAAAGAATGTTGCTCTCATACTCGATTCGGCGAGTATACAAAGAAAGGTATGCAGCAGTGCAAATTAGAAAAGTTCACCTGACGGATTGGTGCTTAGGATCGCCGAAGATGAAAGACCATTCCTTTCTCTCAAAAGAGATAAGTGACAATAAGTCGCAAATTTAACTGCATTAGCCGTTAACACACGAAGCATACACTGCTTAACGAAATCGGTTTCACCCGTCAGTATGGAACCTACATATGGGATTATCATGATTTGATATGTTTAACCTGCAAGGCGGATTAGGTTTCAAGGTAGGATCTAGTATTGCGAGAACATCGCCAAATTCGGATCCCCTTGTGCGCTTGCTCAGCTGTTGGGGACACTTGCATCCGCATCTACAGGGATAACTCATAGCGGTAAAGTTTATGATGGTGTTTAGGCGAGTGCATATTACCGCATAATGGGCTTCAGCCTTTCTTTCCTTGGCACACATCGCGATGCCGTTTTCATTACAAGGAAGTGTGTGCCGATTAAGGCTTCACTTCTTTTGCCAGGCACTATTCCAAACAAATAGTTTCATATTGCACCGTAGCATCACTTCCAAAGCTCAAATGTCTCCAATCTGGGAGACTGCCGCCAGAAGCGCAATTCCAACTGTGCAAGGTATATCAGCAAAGCACATGTAATCTCAGAACTGGGTCATTACCTCCTGCAGCCGTTAGAATATAGCTACTGATGGTCCACGCCGTCTGTACGATGCTGATGATATCGCCTGGACCGGCCCATGGATAGCTTCTCCATTGATACCAGAATCCAATGACCAAAGAAAATGCTATCGATGCTAGGCCCCAACATATGACTTTCATTGGGCTCCATCTTAGTAAAAGTTGTACGGCATACTTCCCTGCAGCTGGATTCATGTCGCCCGCGTTGAACTCATTTTGAATCCAATCAAGCCAACGATTACCGTAGTCTGGTTCACCAGATTCATACTGGTCAAACATGTTTGCCAAAATCTGTTCAGTTTGATGGTCGATCTGAATGTTGATATGATAGGCCTTTTCCGGAATGCAGCCATACACGCCGAATCCAGCAACGCGTTTCAGACTTAGGAATCTCCGAGGAAATGGACGAATCTTGTTGCACGCTTTACGGATACAATTGAAGAGCGATTCGGGCGCGGACACTTGCGCAAGGATCTCGCGAGGTTGATTGTGATGATTTCCCATGATGCCTACGACAACATACGGCACTCTGCCAACTTTGTCCGCTGTGGCCAGATCTGATCGCAATCTCTGGATATACGGTTTTGAAGTATCATCATAAGCGCGTCGAGAATAGCCAGGTGGAAGACAGTATTTCTTTCGAGCGCAGCGTTCTCGCTTTCCCCAGCAGCGTGCCGAGCTGAAAATGAATGCAGTGCCTCCTATGCGCACCCGACGTGCGAAGTTACGTTTTGGTGGCTGAATCTCTGGTGGCGGTTCCAGGTGTAGCGTTTGGAATTCTGGAGATACATGTGAAGTTGATTGAAGTGCAGGCAGAGAAGATACTGCGGTACCTCCTGATCTCGCTTTGCCGTTAGTAACGGGAGTCGCGGATGCACGATCCGCCATCGTTTCTGGCTCGAGGCCTTGATATACTTGGAGAAGAAGTGGTCATAGAAATATAACTGATTATTTTCAGCGATGTAGATAGCTAAGACGTGTTTTATTATTTAGGATCGGGTGTAAGAAACGCGAACGATATTCGAATGGCGTGGAGTTCTGTGGAGACGGCTGCGATACGATACGATACCGTACGGTACTCTATCGTAGTTCATTTGAGGAGACACATCGATGTGAACCACGCTCTACCACAGCACCACCATCGAGCTCATTTCGCCTTTCAAACTTATAGAACGATTTGATCTGGGTTTCCGAGTCTTTCCCCCGTGCTAAGTAGCTATCGTCAGCCCTGTGGTGGCCGTGGCTCTGGCTCGCTGCGTGATGCAGGCACGTGGTAAAATCTGTCCAGGTGACCCCACTTTGGGCTTACGATAGCGGGGGGCAGCCTGGAGGTGCACAACAGCTATACTGTCAAAACTCGATGGCGCGATGCTGCTTACAACGATAAACTCTTTTTAGCGATACTTTTCGCTGGTTTCAATTAATTAATTAGTGATCACCACCTT